>Ga0209390_10000632_pt1 | contig 70191 bp, 44 predicted proteins | sample BON01_FD_187212 | JGI IMG/M metagenome (GOLD analysis project Ga0209390, IMG submission 187212) | Freshwater microbial communities from Lake Bonney liftoff mats and glacier meltwater in Antarctica - BON-01 (SPAdes) (version 2) | ecosystem: Environmental > Aquatic > Freshwater > Ice > Glacier...
TGAATTACGCCGATCGCCTTGCGACGGGCCGTTCTATCGGCAGCGGCCAGGTCGAAGGAGCCTGCAAGAATATGATCGGGCGACGGCTCAAACAAACAGGAGCACGATGGCGAGTCCGACGTGTCAACCGAATGGCAGGACTCTGCGCCAACATGTACAGCAAACAGTGGAATCAATACTGGAAATTAACACTCACATAAAATAACGTATTCCCTGAGCGCACCCTGGCCGTTCGCGGCGTGGGAACGGCTGTACTTAGAGTCGGCTCACGCGTATGCTTTCAGCCGACTATTTTCCACCTACTGCAGAATTGACATGGCGGCCAGCTGGTCTCATTTAGAATTTACTCGACCGGAATGGCTTTGGGCGTTGCTGCTTTTGCCGTTGCTGACGGTTTATTATTATCGAAGCCTGGTTGATTTGCCGTGGCGTCAGATGGTGACATCGCTTGTTGTTCGGACAGTGGTGTCGCTGTTTCTGGTGCTTGCTTTGGCAGGCCTCAATCTGCTGAGCGCGACTCGTGATGTGTTTGTGATTTTCGCTGTCGATGACAGTCTCAGCATAGGCGAAGCTGGCAGGACAGCATCGGCTGAGTTTTTGCAGCAGGCGACGAAAGATACCCCGTCGAATCAGTATGCCATATTGCCGTTTGCCTCAGTGCCCGGCAGCTTTGAAAACACGATACCGGAATCAACTGCAGCAGCCGGGAAATCTGAATCTGATAACGTCGCTTCGACGGACCAGCTGGTGATTGCCGGGTCGGTGGCAGGACAGGCGAAAGAAAAATGGCGGCAGGGGACTGATTTACAGTCTGCCATCGATATCGCGACGGCCGGCATTCCTCCGCATTATGTGCCGCATGTTGTTCTGTTAAGCGATGGGAACGAGACCGATGGCGACATCATGTCCACCGCGGTTTCTGCGGGCTTACGAATTTCCACCGTTCCGCTGGCAACTCGTAACGATCCTGAAATGCAGTTGTCGGCGGTAAACGTCCCGGCTCAGGTAGCCGAAGGCGAACCGTTTAAGATTGAAGTGATTGTGGATTCCAATCACGACGACAAAGCTGTGATTGAAGTTTTCAAGGGCGAATACCGCATTGTTTCAGAACTGCAGGACATCAAGCAAGGCGAGAATAAGTTTTACTTTACTCAGCAGGTAAACCAGCCGACGGAATTTTCTGCGCGCATTAGCCGCCCTGCTCCGGATGAAAATGTCACTTCTGCCGCTGATGAGACGCCCGTGTTTGACGACACTTTGCTGGACAATAACCTTGCGTCGGGACTTGTGTTTACTGCTGGTAAGCCGCGAGTTCTACTGATTGAAAGCGTGCCGGAAGCGGCTCGTCATCTGGAATGGGCGATGAGCGAAGAAGGTATCATCGTGGATACTCGCCCGCCTCAGGGGATGCCGGATTCACTGACGGATTTGCAGAATTATGAAGTGTTAATTCTGTCTAACGTGCCAGCCACTGATTTGACGTCTCGCCAGATGGACGTCATTCGAAGCTATGTCAGCGAACTTGGCGGTGGATTCATTATGCTTGGCGGTGACGAATCATTCGGGCTTGGAGGCTACTACAAGACAGTTGTTGAAGAAGTGCTTCCTGTTCGCAGCGACTTCGAAAAGGAAAAAGAAAAGCCGGGTCTGGGAATGGTGTTGATTATCGATAAGTCAGGTTCGATGGGTGGGCAGAAGATCGAACTTGCGAAAGATGCGGCTCGAGGTGCGGTGGATCTTCTGGGTTCTAAAGACCAGATTGGCGTGATCGCATTTGATGGTTCACCGTATTGGGTCAGCGAAGTGAAATCGGCTTCTCAGAAGAGTAGCGTGGTTGATCGGATATCGGGAATCGAAGCTGGTGGTGGAACCACCCTTTATCCCGCCATGGAGGAAGCGTTGAAAGCGCTGCAGTCCACCAGTGCAAAGTTGAAGCACGTCATTATTCTGACGGATGGCTATTCAACGCCTGGTGATTTTGAAGGCATTACTCAGGAAATGGCGGCTGCCAGAATTACCGTATCTACAGTAGGCATTGGCGACGCCGATCAGAGTCTGCTGGAACGAATCGCTGAACTCGGAAACGGTCGCTATTATTTCGCGAGCGACCCTAGTTCGGTGCCGCAGATCTTTGCCAAAGAAACAATGACGGCCAGCAAGTCGGCCATCAATGAAGAACCGTTTCTTCCGATGATGGTGCGAGCAACAAGTGTGCTTGCTGATATCAACTTTGAAGAAGCTCCGTTCTTACTGGGCTATGTTGTGACTCGACCCAAAGCGACCAGCGAAGTAATTTTGACATCGGAAGCTGGCGATCCGCTGCTTAGCTGGTGGCGCTACGGACTGGGAATGTCGGTTGCTTTTACGTCTGATGCCAAAAGTCGGTGGGCCGCCGAGTGGCTTACATGGAATGGCTACAACCGCTTTTGGGCTCAGGTGATTCGGCACTGTATGCGGAAAAGCGAAAGCCGTGGTTTTGTGGTCGACATTCAGCGACACGGCAGTCGCAGCAAGGTGCTGATTGACGCAGTTAACGCCGAAGGTCAGTTTTTGAACAAGGCGGATACGGAACTGACGTTGATTAGTCCTCAGCTTGATTCGAAGTCGATCACAGTGCAGCAAACGGCTCCGGGGCGTTACGAAGCTGAAATTGAAATGGCGGCCCCCGGAGCTTGGCACCTGCAGATGACTCAAAAAGTTGACGGCGAAACGCTGTACCAGCAGTCTAGAGGAATGATTGTTGGTTATAGCGACGAGCTGAGGTTACGCAGCACAAACGAAGAACTGTTGAAGTCTGTTGCCAGCGCGTCGGGTGGGGCGTTTCAGCCTTCGCCAACCAGTGTGTTTGAGTCAGTCGACGGCGAGTTCGCTTCGTCGGCCACGCCATTGTGGCCATGGCTGCTGATGGTTGCTTTGATTCTGTTTGTCGCGGACGTCGCACTGCGGCGACTCGACATGTCCAGAATTTTTGGCACAGAACTGCACCGACGTGAAATGAGGATTTAGAAACGACCGAGCCGGTGAATTTCTTAGAAATTCCGTCGCTTTCAGCTCGCCGCTACACTGGGCCGAAACGAACCTATGTCCGGTTAATCGCGTTAGCAACTCTGGCGAGAATTCATGGCCTATTGTGAATAGGCAACGCGTCTGCAGATTTCGCGTAACAGTACGCCCGTACTAAGTTGCTCCGGCGTGTTTTGCGTTTCCGTGGTAAATTTGACGCGGTGGAGAGTCATCTGGACGTGAATCCGCGGAAAAACATACTCTTTACTTACCGCGATTGATCTATACAGCGGTTTTGCACGTATCAAACTTGGCTTTGTCGGCCGAAATTTCGTACGAAACACAAGACGTTCGCCCGCAGAGTTGCGGTCATGGTGTGTTGTGTTAACAGTAGTCGATTCAAGGTTGAGTACTTAAGTCATGGATATTTCCAGCCTCAGCGAATTGGGTCCCTGGCTCAAGTATCTCTCCGGACTGTCTGCCACAGTTATTGTTGGTGCAGCCGTCTTTCACCTGTTCTGTTTCTTTATATTGTCGATGTGGTATCGCCGCGATCTGTCAGTGATCGTCGGTTGTCTGGACGATTTTACTCGAGAATTGAAGCATCGCAGTGTGTTGGGTCGTAACGCGCCGCTGACAAATCAGGTCGACGCGTTTGTTGAAGACATTAATGATGTTGTGAACGACCCAACTCGAGTTGGTGACCGCACAGAATGTTTGCGTCGAATTCACATTCTTGATGAACGCCGCAGCTATCTGGATTCACTTTCCTTTGAAACCGCCAGCAATATGGCGAGGACCATGATTGAAGCCTATCCGCTGGCCGGAGTGCTGGGCACAATTCTGGCGATCGGTTCGGCATTGCAACGTAACGACGCGGCTCAGGATGCCGCCGCGACGATGTCCGCCATCGTTACTCGTTTTGGAGATGCGATCTGGTCAACGTTTTGCGGACTGGCGGCCGCCATAGTGTTGATGTTTATTAACAGCATGCTGGAAACTCGTTTCGAGCGGCTGACGCAAAGTCGATCGCATGTGAGGGATATGGTTGCGAAAGCTAAGCGAGAGCTGGCGATGACAGCCGTTGTTGCGGACGATGCGCACTCACGCACGTTGGTTGAAACCGCCGCAGTCAGCAGTTCCGGTCGAGGCGAACGATCATGAAAACCCGGAAACGTTTGTCGTTTCAGCTGACTCCGTTGCTGGACCTGCTGCTGATTGTGATCTTTGCACAGTACATGGAGATTCAGCAGAAAGCCGAATCAGCACAGGATCAGCTTGAACAGCAGAAGTCCGCGATGGCGGAAGAATTCACTGCTCGCCGCGACGAGCTGGAGCAGACTTATGCGGTGCGCAGCGATCAACTTTCGGAAACTCGCGAACGCTACAGCGAATATTACAAAAGCATCGTTCAGCAGCATCGACAGGCTGGCAGTACATTGGCGGCGGCCTTGAATTTGCCCGGTACGGTGATGGAAGAAGTTCTTCGGCTAACAACCGATGGCCGCGAAACGGATGCTCAACACCTGCAGGCCGCCGCTGAACAGTTGAAGAAAATTCTGCCAACACGAGGTGAAGAACTATTCCGCTTTATGCTGCGATACGACGAAATGCAGAAACACGTTTCAGTATGGGAACTGCATATTCAGGAAAACGGGCAGGCTCAGTTTACAGACGGCGAACGCAGCGAAACGGTTTCGTTCGGGACGGTTGAAGAATTCGTTACCAGGGCGTTTGAAGCCAGTAAGTCATTTGCGGAACCACGTCGGTTGGTGATTATTTTGCTGACATACGGCGACACTCAGGCCGGCCTGCGACGGCGAGCGACGGATGGCATGCCGCTGCTGGTTGAGCAGCTTAGAAGAGACGCTGGCAACACTCGCTGGTTCGATTTTTCGTTGATGGGTTTTCGGCCGAACGGGCCATTGTTTGGCGAAGAAGGCGGAAATTCACAGTAGTTCTCTCTCTGGTTTTTATGGTGAGCGCAGTGGAATTGCCGTCGGGCAAGCACAGATCCAGTATTCCAGTATTCCTGGATTCTAAAGCTGGTTGCTCGACTGTGATCAATCATCTTTCTTGTGTACGTTATGCATACACGTCAGCGCCTGTCTCAAGACGAGTTGCCATTTCATTCTGCTATCGGACCATCGTGATGAATTCCAAACGACCAGGTGCCCTAAAGTCCACGACCAAAGCAGCATCCGGCGGAGTGATTGTTGTGGTCGCCTTGCTGGCCCTTATGTTTTTCAGGGGGCCAGGAATGGGCACAGACGATGGCAAAACGTCTGAATCTCAGCCAATGGCTTCAACGGAATTACCGCAATCGCAGCCTGCCTCAATATCAACGGCGCCATCTGAACTAAAAAAGGAACCTGAGACCGGTGGTTTGACGCCCGATGAACAGCAGGCGTTATCCAGTGATGTCCTGTCGATTTTGATTGACGAGCGCGAATATCTAATGGAGGTATCCGGTTCTGGTGGCCCCGTATTTCGTCCGGCGACGCTAAGTCGATTGCTGGAACTAGCGTCGCAGGCGAAGGGCGATTCCAATGGAATTCGCGTTCGAGTGGTGCGACGTGAGAATGCTCGAGCATCTGCAGAAAATCAAATCAAACTGGAGTTGTCGAAGATTGGCATTGGTGAGGATGCGATTTACATGCCCGCCGATTTTATTCCATAGCGAACAGCCGGTTTGTGTGGCTCGATCTTGTTTGTAGTGTCTGCCAACTATCAGACTGCCTAAAAAGTGTTTGTATGAACGATTCTCGCCCCACAGTGCTTTACGAAGATAATCATCTGCTGGCATTGCTGAAGCCGGCAGGCGTGTTGACGATGGGCGATGATACTGGCGATATCACGATGGTGGATGTTGCTCGTGAATATCTGCGAGTCAAGTACGACAAGCCGGGGAACATTTTTGTCGGAGTTGTTCATCGTCTTGATCGGCCGGTATCCGGAGTGCTGTTGTTTGCCAGGACAAGCAAAGCCGCCGCGCGTTTGTCTGACCAGTTTCGTCGTGGAACGGTGCGAAAGCTTTATCGAGCTGTTGTGGAAACATCAACCAAAGTCTTGGACGCCAAGCTGGTCGATTGGCTGAGTAAAGATCGCACAGTAAACGTCGTTAGCTGCGTGCCGCAGAATGCGGCCGGTGCGCAGGAATGCATTCTCAATTTCCGAGTTAACTCGCAGGGAAATGGTCGAGCTCACCTGGACGTTGAGCCAACCACTGGAAGAAGTCACCAGATCCGCGTTCAACTGGCGTCGCGAGAAATGCCAATCGTTGGTGACGTGAAATACGGTTCGACGAGCCATAGCGGCGGCCGCATATCGCTGCATGCATTCCATCTTGCGATTGACCATCCGACCCAAAAAAAACGCATTGAAATCGTGTCCAAAATTCCCCTGGATTTATAGCTGGAAGCCACATTTTTGCGATGTGTTAGTGTCTGCGACTTTGCGCGAAATGTATTGGCTGGTGTGGTAAGGACTGCATTGCGTACCGATAAGTACCACGATCAGAATCCAGTCGGCACGCTTGCCGTTTTGTGCTGTCCACGCAATGATTGGCTGTCTGGAATGAGAGTCAACACAAGGCGAGAGAACGAAGGCTAAGTTAATGTTGCGAATGTTTGTAACCGCGATCAGTCTGGCTGTTGTGGCGAGTGTTAGTGATGGGCGCGCTGCTGATCCAAACGTAGTTATCATCTTTTGCGACGATCTTGGTTATGGTGATCTCGGCTGTTTCGGGCACCCGACAATTGCGACGCCGAATCTTGATAAAATGGCGGCAGATGGTCAGAAGTGGACCGAATTCTATGTGGCTGCCTGCGTCTGTACGCCCAGTCGAGCGGCTCTGCAGACCGGGCGTTACCCGATTCGAAATGGAATGTGTTCGAATACTCGTCGAGTTCTGTTTCCTGATTCCAAAGGTGGGCTGCCTGCCAGTGAAATCACCATTGGTAAAATGCTGCAGGAAAAAGGCTATGCGACTCATGCGATCGGCAAGTGGCATCTGGGACACCTTCCTCAGTATCTGCCCACCAGTCATGGTTATGATTCTTACTTTGGTATTCCATATTCCAATGACATGGATGCATTGAATTCGGCACCCAAAGGCAAGGCAAAGTTCGACCAGCCAAAGATAGAGTACTTCAACGTTCCGCTGATGCGAGACGAAGAAATTGTTGAACGGCCAGCCAACCAGCACACCATCACAAAACGATTTACTGAAGAAGCTGTGAAGCTGATCAAAGGACGTAGTGAGAAACCGTTCTTTATTTATCTCGCCCACAACCTACCGCATGTTCCGTTGTTTGTGTCTGAAGATTTCACCGACGTGAGTCGTCGCGGGCTATACGGCGATGTGATTCAGGAAATCGACTGGTCTGTCGGGCAAGTGCTTAACGCGCTTACAGACGAAGGCGTGGCGGAAAACACATTGGTTGTCTTCACATCGGACAATGGGCCATGGAAGTCCTTCCATCAGCAGGGAGGTTCCGCCGGACTGCTGCGAGACGGCAAGGGATCTACATGGGAAGGCGGGATGCGTGAGCCGACAGTGTTTTGGTGGCCCGGAAAAATCAAGCCAGCTGTTGTGATGGAAATGGGCAGCACTTTGGATCTGTTGCCAACCATTGCAGCGATCTCACAGGCAACAGCGCCGACCGATCGAACGCTGGATGGACATGACCTTTCGCCCGTTCTGTTCAATGGCGGACAGAGTCCTCGTGACAACATGTTCTACTATCACGGCGAAGAGTGTTTTGCGGTGCGGTCTGGCATGTTTAAGGCCCATTTCAAAACGAAGACATCGTATACGGGGCAGAAAGCGGCTGTGGTTCATGATCCTCCGTTGCTGTATCATCTTGGTCATGATCCCAGCGAACAATATGACATCGTGAAGGATCATCCGGAAGTTGTCGAACAGCTTCGCAAGCTGAAATCAGAACACGAAGCGTCAATAAAAGGCGTCGATAATGAGTTGGAGAAGCGTTAAAATACAGCGTTTTTCCTGCTTTACCGGCACACTTGCAGCCTTCATCTTTTCTTAACAATTCGGCACACAATGCCGCGCAGTTTCTGGAACAGCATTTCAATACCAACATTGTGTGAAACTAATATCCATGACTTCATCGCGTCGAGAATTTTTGAGTGCAAGTTTTTCTGTGTGCTCTGCGTTTGGCGTGTCGGCAGCGATTGCTTCGCTAAACGGTCGTTTAGCGTTCGGTGAAGCTCCCAAGGCTGGATTATCGTTGGTGCCTGTGGCTGACGAAACTACGGGACTACCGTTGCTTCGATTGCCGGAAGGGTTTCGCTATCAGTCTTTTGGCTGGACCAGCGATAAAATGGGCGACGGCGCGACAACTCCTTCTGACCATGATGGCATGGGGGTAGTTGCGGTTGACAGTGATGTGCTGACACTTGTCCGAAACCATGAGGTCAGCTCAGATGGCCCGGCATTTTCGCGTCGCTCCGCACCAGCATACGACACAAATGCCCAGGGTGGTTGCACGACGTTGTTGTTCGACAGCAAGCTGGGAGCATTCACTGACAGCTGGGTCAGTTTTTCTGGAACCAGTCGCAACTGTGCGGGCGGAATTACACCGTGGGGAACATGGCTGACGTGCGAAGAAACGGTGCTTGGGCCCGGTGACATTGATCGGTACAAGAAAGATGTTGTTCGAGGGTTTAAGAAGGAACACGGCTGGATATTTGAAGTGTCGCCGGACGGCAGCAGCCAGCCCGTGCCTTTGAAGTCAATGGGGCGGTTTGTGCACGAAGCTGTTTGCATCGATCACAAGTCGGGCATCGTGTATGAAACAGAAGATCGTGGAACTTCAGGCTTCTATCGATTCATTCCCAACAAGCCGGGTGTTCTTGCGGACGGTGGTTCCTTAGAAGTTGCCGAAGTTGTTGGCCAGCGGGATTTGCGTGGCGGTGTATCTGCCGGTGCCACATTTGATGTGCGCTGGCATAAGATTGCTGATCCGGAACGAGCTCACTCTAAGGCCGCAGGCGAACCGGACGAACTTGGTGTTTTCAAACAGGCGGAAGCTGTTAGAGCAACCACGTTTTCTCGACTGGAAGGTTGTTGGTTTGGAAACGACAGTGTTTACTTTGATGCTACCAGCGGTGGCAAGGCCGAGGCGGGCCAGATTTGGAAGTATGATCCTGTCAGCGAGAAGCTGTCGTTGTTGTTCGAAAGTCCGGCCAAACACGTTCTGAACATGCCGGACAATCTTTGCGTAAGTCCTCAGGGCGGTTTGGTTCTTTGTGAAGACAACAATTATGGTGTCACCGAGTTTCCTCAGCGAATGTTCAGTCTGTCTCAGGCAGGCAAGTTGCAGTTGCTGGCGGAAAATAACGTCGTCTTAAATGGCGAGAAAAACGGTTTCAAAGGCGACTATCGCAACCGCGAATGGGCGGGAGCTTGCTTTAGCCCAGATGGCAAATGGCTGTTCGCCAACATTCAAACCCCAGGAATCACGTTTGCTATCACAGGTCCATGGGGATCCGTGATGTAACGGACGATGCCTCGGTCAACATGCGCCCATAACAATGCAGCGAGTCAGTTTTCGGTGAATAATACTAAATAACAGTATTGTAGATCTTCACACTGAATCATGGCCGCGAACAACGCATTTCGGTCGACGAACGACGTTGCTTACGTGACCCTATTCGCGGCAATCTGAAGGGGGGGTTACTGAATGGCAGAAACCGCTCGGCCGCCCAGGTAACGGCTTCCATGTACGCGTTGCGGATTGCCGAGGGATCGATATTGCCGAGTCGAACAAGATCCCAATTGCCCTGCTCATAATTCAATACACAGGTTAGTGCTTCGGCAAATGGGCCTTCTCGGTGCTGTATGGCCTGAACGATACTGTATGCAAGCGGAACTGAATTCAGTGCTTCTTCCATTGGTCGGTCTAGAAGTACGTCAAGTAGAGAGAAAAGCCCCGTCATGAAGTACGTGTCGGTTCGTTCCTGTCCGCAGATTCCGCCCAGCAGTTCACACATGCGCGCTCGGGTCAGCGCGATGACAGTCGTTTCCAGTGGCTTGGAGTCTGATGTTGCCGCCAGAAGTGCTAGGCTCGTAAAGGTCTGCAGCCGTCGCACGCCAATCAGTGTGACGGCTGATTGAATGGAGTCGATGTGATTTCTGAGCCCTGCTGAAGCTGTATTTATAAGACGAAGCAGTCTGTAACAGAGTGATGGGTTGGCACTTATGGTTCGTACAACCTCCTTCGGATCCGGATTGGCAGAATTCAGGAGGTTCATTAACTGGAGAACGGAAATTTGATTTTCCGGAATTCGTTTTCCTGCAATGACCCTTGGTTTGCTGAGAAAGTATCCTTGAAACAAATCGAATCCCAGCGTCTGACAAAGCTCAAATTCCTCGTGCGTCTCAATTTTTTCGGCAAGCAACTTTGCCCCTGATTTTCGGAGCAGTTCCACATGCTTTGGCAGGTCATCAGTGGCTATTGCCGGAAGCTCGACTTTTATAATGTCGGCAACTTCAATCAGCGGCTGCATATGTGGACTGTAAACAAAGTCATCCAGCGCGATTTTGTAGCCAGCGGCGGAAAGTCTTTTCATCTCTGCCACCACTTCGGGTGTGGGCTCTATGTCTTCAGGAATCTCGAGCACCACGCGGTCCTGCGGCAGAGCGAACGCATAGCCATTCATCAGAAAGTTGTGAGTAATATTGATGAAAGCTGTGTGATTGCCCGTAACGTTTGCAAGTCCCAGTTCGGTGAACGTGTTGATGATCAGTTGGGCTGTCGCTTCATCGCCGTTTTCAAACGAAGCGAAATTTTCTGCACTACTTCGGAACAGGATTTCGTAAGCATGAATCTGAAGATTCGAATAGAAAATTGGCTGGCGGCCAACAAACGCCATTGTCATATCTGCAACCTCAGGGTTGTCATTAATCACGAAGTTCAACAGTCCAGTTCATGCAGTAGCTGACCCTAGCATTGGAAAAGGTTGTACAAGTGAATCGCATCAAGTAGGGCCCTTCGATTTTGGAAAACCCTTACTTAAGTGGTTAGGATTATTCAGTTTGGCCCGGATACTCTTGAAAGATGGCGACAGATTTGTCGGTGTTTTTCTGGCGAACACTGGATTCGGGCCAATGGAATCCGCCGGCCAGGTTTGGCGTTTTTCTATATCGCGAAGACTAAATGTTGCGTCCGGCAGCTAAGGTAAGCGAAGCCGAATGGAGCCAGGAATTCCTACACAGTAATTCGCCGGAGTATCAACAGGTGGTTCGATAGACGGCTGATCGATCAGGAATCGTCGGTGCAAGCCGCTTCTGCATGGTGGTGTCTGGCCTGGGGAAACAGACAGCCGCCAGTGAAATCTGATCCAGGCCTGTTTTCTTAGCGGTTACTTCTCCGGCTTGTCGGCTGTGAGAGAGCAAAAGCAATCGCAGACTGATGCGTGCCACTCTGTTTCGTTTGCACGTTCTACAAATGCCGGCTGTCGGCGCTAGATTTGACAGTCGAACTCAGCATGGTTGTCGAACTCAGCATGGTTGTCGAATTTCGCCGCTGATACTGAATGGCACACCAAGGCGGTGCCACTCAGCTACTGTTCGACTGCTATTCTTCGTCCAGATCGTCTTCGGAAGAATCATCGTCCAGTTCAGTTTCAGCGTCGATTGGTGCATTCATTGGGATTGCTTTTTTTGCAGCTGCTGCGTTTTCAGCGGCTTCTGCAGCCTCTTTTACGGCGGCTTTGGCTGCGGCTTCTTCGATGTCCTCGCTGGCGATCGTGGCACAGGATGACAGAGTATCGCCGTCGTCCAGTTTCATGATTCGAACGCCCTGAGTGTTGCGGCCGATGGTGCTGATGTCGGATGCTCGAAGACGCTGAATTTTTCCCTTGGCGGTAACGATCAGAACTTCGTCATCGTCTCGTACAGCCAGTGCATCGACCACTTTGCCGTTTCGTTCTGTGGTCTTAATGTCACGCAGGCCCTTGCCGCCTCGACGCTGTCGACGGTATTGAGCACTGCTGTTGGTTGAACCTTCGCCTTCTTCATCATCGGCGGCATCCAGCGTTCCGGTGCCGAACGGAGTTCGCTTGCCGTAGCCTTTTTCGCAAACGGTCAGCAATGTGCGGTCGGATTCAGCAACGACCATTCCGACCACTTCTTCATCGCCGGATAGTCTAATTCCCTTCACGCCGCGGGTCGCTCGTCCCATCGGTCGAGCATCGTCGTGACTGAAGCGAATGGCCATGCCGCCGGAAGTGCTGATGATGACATCCTGATCGCCTTCCAGAATACGCACATCTACCAGTGAATCGTCGTCGTCCAGTCGAATGGCAATGATGCCGCCCTTCTGCGGTCGCCCGTAGGCGGCCAAAGCCGTTTTTTTGACGATGCCTTTGCGAGTCGCAATCATCAGAAACTGGTCTTCAGGAAACTTACGCACGCTGAAGCAGTTGGAAATGCGTTCGCCTTCTTCGAGGGCGATTACATTCACAAGTGCTCGGCCCTTGGCTGTACGCGCCTGCAGCGGCAGGTCGTAGACTTTTAGCCAATGCACCTTGCCGCGGTCTGTGAAGAACAGCAGGAAGTTATGAGTGCTGGAAACAAACAGATGCTCGATAGCATCTTCTTCGTCTGACGTGGCACCCTTGATGCCCTTGCCGCCGCGGTTTTGTGCTTCATAAGTATCCAGTGGCGTTCGCTTGATATAGCCTCGCCGAGACAACGTCACCACCATGGATTCTTCGGTGATCAACGCTTCTTTGTCGTAGTCACCGAGTTCTTCGCCGGAAATATCGGTGCGACGTTTGTCGCCGTACTTCGCCTGAACTTCTTCCATGTCTTCGCGAATGACGCCACGGATGTGGGCCTCGTCGCTTAGCAGGTGCTGGTATTCGCCGATATTTTCCAGCAGCTGAGCGTGTTCACCCTGAAGCTTTTCGCGTTCCAGATTCGCCAGCGAACCCAGCTGCATCGACACAATGGCTTCCGACTGATTTGTCGACAGGAAGTATTCGGTCTTTGTGCCCTGTTCGTCCTGGAATTCTGCGAAGCCATTTTCGCCCAGTGCTCGAGCCACCATTTCAGCGGGAATAGGAATCCGCTGCAAAGCATCTTTCGCGGCCGCTCGACTGGCGGAATCGCGGATCGTTTTGATGATCCGGTCGATGTCGATCTGAGCCAGTAACAGGCCTTCGACGGTGTGCTTGCGTTTGCGAGCTTCACGCAGCATGAACTCTGTGCGACGACGGATAACTTCGACGCGATGCCGAATGAACGCATCCAGCATGCTGCGCATTGTCATCAGCTTTGGGCGATTGCCGTCCAGGGCCAGCAAAATCATACTGACCGTGCTCTGCAGTGGAGAGAACTGATACAGCTGGTTCAGGACGACTTCTTTGTCTGCATCGCGTTTCAGCACGATGTGCAGACGAACCTGCCAAGCTGGAATTGTGCGGTCGGTAAGGTCGACAATTCGCGAGATGCCTTTGATGCGTTCGTCGCGGACAAGAATCTCCAGCTTTTCGCGGATGCGGTCACGAGTTTCCATGTATGGAATCTCGGTGACGACAATCACGTCGCTTTGCTTTTCTGTTTCGAAGTGCGTGCGTGCTCTCAAAGCAATGGTTGAGCGGCCTGTCATATAGGCTTGGCGAATTCCACTGCGGCCACAAATGATGCCGCCTGTTGGGAAGTCTGGCCCCGGCATTGCATCGATCAGTTCGTCCAGAGTGAGATCTGGATTGTCGATGATACGAATAACGGCTTCACAAACTTCCGTCATGTTGTGCGGAGGAATGCTGGTCGCCATGCCGACGGCGATACCCGTTGAACCGTTTACCACCAGGTTCGGAAAGCGAGCCGGCAGAACCACAGGTTCCAGTCGCTGCTGGTCGTAAGTCGCGACGAAATCGACGGTTTGGCGGTCAAGGTCGCGCAGCAACTCTGCTGCGGCCCCACCCAGTCGAGCTTCTGTGTATCGCATCGCCGCAGGCGGAAGTCCGGCCAGTGATCCGAAGTTACCCTGTTTGTCGATCAGGGTTTCTCGCATCGCCCATTCCTGAGCCATACGCACAAGTGTTGGATAAATCGCACCGTCGCCATGCGGGTGATAGTTACCCATGGTTTCGCCGGCAATTTTAGAACACTTGGTTCGACTGCCACCGGGGCTAAGATTCAGGTCATTCATAGCGACCAGAATACGCCGCTGCGATGGCTTTAGACCATCGCGAACGTCCGGCAGGGCTCGGCTAATGATGACGCTCATGGCGTACGTCAAATAGCTGGTCCGCATTTCGTCCTGAATATCAGTTCTCATCACGCGAGGATTAAAATCATCGCCGCCTGGAACTGAAATCTCACCTGAGGGATCGTCTGTAGACAACCTGAAAACTCCTTTTGGGCTCGTCAGCCCGGGGTCATTTGCAGCACATCCACCCGCGTGACAGTCGTTGGTGGCTGTCTTCTCTGCAGGGCAGATTTGAAGCGAAAAGCGAAGGTTCGAAAACCTCCTAAATCACTGCTTGGCAATGCTTTAAAAGCACAGCCGATCGAAGGCGAATTGTAGCCAAATCGCCGCAGTTTCACAATTCACCACCCGCCCATTTTGGCCGAGTTTGCCTTGATCTGCGGCGGCCTGCCCCGCATCTGATTATCGCACGTGGAATGGACTTGTGTACCGCGGCCATTTAATATCGCCGATTCGCTTTTCTGCCATTAATTAAAACTGTTTGCACTGGATTTGAAATATGTCGACGTTGCGAATTTTTCTTCTGGCATGCACGGTTTCGAACGCATGCATCGTTTCGGCTGCTTTCCATGCTCAGGATCCGCCGAGTCCGTCAACCGCCAGTCCTGCAAAATGGGAATCCAGTATTCAGGCGTTTGAGAAAAAAATCGCGGATGGCGAATCAAAGCCTGGCGGCGTGCTGTTTATCGGCAGTTCCAGTATTCGTATGTGGGATCTTCCAAAGTGGTTTCCCGCTCATCAGGCCATTAACCATGGTTTTGGCGGTTCAGAAGTGTCTGATTCGTTGCACTTCTTCGACCGAATTGTGACGCCCCTTAAGCCATCCCTAATTCTGATTTATGCCGGCGACAACGACCTTGCGAAAGGGAAAACGGCAGAGATCGTGCACCGCGACTTCACCAGTTTTGTTAAACGTGTAAAGGCTGAAGTGTCTCAGGAAACAACAGTTGCGTTTGTCGCAATCAAACCCAGCATCAAACGCTGGAACCTTCGCGAAGAAATCTCTAAAGCGAATGCCTTGATCGCCAAAGACTGTGCCGCAGACGGGCAGCTTGAGTACGTTGATATCTGGACTCCGATGTTGGGTGAAGACGGCACGCCCAAGCCCCAGCTGTTTGCAAAGGATGGACTTCACATGAACGACCAGGGTTACAAAATCTGGACCGATGTCGTTATGAAACTGATGCCCGCTACGGCGCCCGTCAATTAAACAGGTCGTTGATACAATGACCGGTCGGCAGCTTCCGGCTTACGATTATTGTGGAGACATATCACAAACAACCGATTACTCCGCTGTTGTCAGACAGGAAATGGGTTGATGCTGCTTCAGGAATAGTGCTGACGACCTGCGTTTGCGACAGTCTCATATGCGGTTGTAGTCTCATATGCATAGTGGGATTGCGGTGTGCCCTTGTTTCTTAAGCTCAACCATTCACCACAAGACAGACTTCAGATTGAATAGAATATTATGAGCACCCAACGTGACCTGACGCATCCTCGCGACGAAATCATGCAAACGATGGATCGCATTTACCGCTATCGCATGACAACAACATCGGGTGGTAATCTTTCGATCCGAGACGATGCAGGTGACATCTGGATTTCTCCAGCTCGAGTCGATAAAGGCAGTCTGACTCGCAATGACATTGTCTGCGTGAAGTCGAGCGGTTCAGTGGAAGGCTCCCACCCGCCGTCTTCTGAGTTTCCATTTCACAAAGCGATCTATGAAGTCCGGCCGGATATTCGCGCCATCGTGCATGCTCACCCAGTCGCCCTGGTGGCATTCAGTATTTGCCGACAGACACCTGATACGCGGCTGTTCCACCAGGCTCATTCGGTTTGCGGCAAAACCGGTTTCGCACCGTATGCTCTGCCCGGCAGTCGGCAACTCGGCAGCAACATCGCCGACAGTTTCAGGGCAGGTTGCGACAGTGTGATTCTGGAAAATCATGGCGTGGTTGTTGGCGGTGAATCGCTGTCTCAGGCGTTTCAGCGTTTTGAAGCGTTTGAGTTCGCCGCGAAGACAATCGTGAAAGGTCGACAACTTGGTGACGTTCGGTACCTGTCCGAGTCGCAGCTTGAACAGGCTCATAGCCGCAGTGTTTCGCTGGAAACGTTTGAACCCGGGTCGGCAACGTCTTTTGAGATGGAATTGCGGCGGCAATTGTGCCAATTCATTCGTCGTGGATGTCGCCAGCGATTATTGATCAGCACAGAAGGAAGTTTCTCGGCCCGGCTGTCGGCGGATTCTTTTGTAATTACGCCGACTCAAAAAGATCGCGAAACGCTGGATGTGCCGGATCTTGTTCTGGTGGATGGCGATTGTCGTGAGCTCGGCAAAAAAGCCAGCCGTGCTGTGTTTGCGCACCAGGCGATTTATCGGAAGCATCCGCACGTACAGGCGATTGCGTTTGCTCATCCGGTGAACGCGACGGCCTACAGCGTCACGAAATCGACGCTGGACGTTCGGACTATTCCTGAAAGCTACGTGTTTTTGCGTGACGTTGGACGAGTTCCCTATGGCGTGCAATACCTAAATGATGGCAGCATTGCCGACTATGTTTCTGCGGCTTCACCCGCTGCGTTGCTGGAAAACGATGGAGTCATCATCACCGGCTCAAGCGTGTTGGATACGTTTGATCGGCTGGAAGTTCTTGAATCAACGGCTGAAGCGGTCATTAACGCACGAGCTATCGGCGCTGTATCGACAATGCCTGATAGTGCCATTGAAGAACTGCGAGCAGCGTTCGGACTGAAGTTTTAGTGTCGTGCACGAAATGCCGCGAGCTATTCGCTTTGCCTGACGATGGTTGCGATTTGACACCAAGCCGAACTTTTCCAGCGATGTTGTGCCGTCTGGAAATTGCACGACGCAAAACATAACAACGTATCTTTGGGTGGCCCATTTCTGATTTGGTTCCGCATCGCTGTGTCATACTGACTGACCAACCCGGCGGTTGGGCTGTCAGGGGATCACGCAATGAAGGGCACCATCACAAAAGGGCTGGAAATTCTGGCGACGGGACTCGGACCGTACGTCCAGACGCGTCTGCGCGAACGGCCGGGAGAAAACTGGTCCCGGGTTGGCAGCGTGGCTCATGTGATCAACACTGTGGACTCAGAAAAGTGGGACGCTCAGGTAGTGCTGATGCTGATGTGGGAAAACTGGAATCCTGTTTTCCGACACGAACTGAGTTTTGTAGAACGTAGTCTTGTCAGCGAGTTGCGTGAATTTCGGAATCGTTGGGCGCATCATCAGCAGTTCAATTTGCGAGACACCTATCGATGCATTGATGGAATCGAACGACTTCTGAAAGCGGTTCACAGCGGAGCAACGGAAGAGGCCGATCAGCTTCGCAAAGAAACGCTGAGGCTATTGCACGATGATGAACTTTCAGAATCAAGCATCACAGCGCGTGACTGGTTTACTGCCTTTGTCGCTTCCGTGTGTGGTTTTCTGATTGTTGTTGTTGTATTGGAATATTTACGTCCGCCGCTGTCGTGGGTTTTGGCCGCGCTGACAACGATTGTGTTTTCGCGATTTGTGTACCAGACAACGCGGCCCACAATTGTCATCAACACCGGGCCTCGCCATTGCGCCCGGGTTTACTACGGCGGGATGTGCCGTGCCAACAGCAGTCCGAAAAAAAAGAAGCGGAACATCGAACCTCAGGCTTCGTAGCAGGCTGGATTCTGAATGTCGCGTTTGTGTTTGCGGCAAAACTTGTTCGGGCATGTGCGATCTGCGTTGACGCGTTGCGAGGGACACTTTTTTAGCAGGAAAAGAAAGCTGCATTTCTGATCGTAATCCGTCGCTTGTTAATCTTCAGCATACCTTCTGACTGAAGTTCGCCCAGCGTAATCGTGACGGTTTCTCGAGTGGCCCCGATGATGCTGGCCATGTCCTGGTGAGAGATTTTTTGAGCAATCACAATCCCCTCAGACGACGGTTGGCCGTAGGTTTCGGCAAATTCGTTTAGAAGATGAATCAGGCGTTGTCTGCTGGAACGAAACAACAAAGACTTGAGCCGACTTTCTACTCGCTGCAGTCTCTGGGCAAATAGCGTTGTCAATTTTGTGGCAAGCAGCGGATATCGGCCGATAGTTGCCAGTACAGCGCTGCGGGGCAGAATCAGCACCACGGCTTTTTCGGCCGCTGCAGCGTATTCGTTTCGGCAACCCTGATTAAAGGCGCTGACCGCTCCGAAAAGCTCGGTCGGTTCCACGAAACCTAAAATAGCCTGCTTGTCTTCTCCCGCGAGGTGGTAAATCCGCACGCGGCCCCGAGCCAGCAATAAAACTGAATCGGCCTCGTCGTCCGGACCGTAGACGATCTCCCCACGCCTGAATTCTCGACAATGGCAATGCGACTCAAGTTCTGCAATCTGGTCGATTGGCAGGTCTCCGAAGACGCAACACTTTTTGAGATACCAGTATTTCTCGTTCATAATTGGTGCTAAACGAGGCCTAGACAATCCGAATCAAGTTGTTGTCCGAGTGAGACGCGGAAGTCATCAGGCGCCTTACTGGGGAAGTCTGAAAATGCGGCAGAAACAGACGGCCGCCACTTTCGTGCAAAATCCATGGCTGAATGGCATCGCCGGAACCGATTTCGCAGGATAGAATCGGACCGTCAGAGCTTGTTTCACGGGAAGAAAACGATGAGAAGCGAATCCGAAGTATTTTTTGAAGACACTCCGTTCAAGATCCCCGTGGCGGAACGGGTCAAGCGTTTGCCGCCATATATGTTTGGGGCCATCAATAAAAGGAAGTACCAATTGCGGGTCGAAGGCGTTGACGTCATCGACCTTGGCATGGGTAATCCCACGGATCCACCGGATCCTTTGATTGTTCAAAAGATCGAAGAGTCATTGGCGGATTCACGCAACCACCGCTACTCCGTGAGCAACGGAATTGAAAACCTGCGCAAAGAAGTTTCATCTCGCTACTGGAAGCGTTACGGAGTTCGACTCGATCCCGGCGGCGAAGTGCTGGCGTGCATTGGTTCGAAAGAAGGCTTCAGTCATATGTGTCTGGCTCTGATGGGCCCCGGCGATACAGCTATCGTGCCGTCACCTTATTTTCCGGTGCACGTCTATGCGGTGATGCTGGCTTCTGGAAACGTTATTACTCTGGACACACGTGAACCGGAGAAATTTCTTCAGAACATTGCTTATACGTGTGAGCACCTTGTTCCAAAGCCGAAAGTTGTTGTGGTGAATTTTCCTCACAACCCCACGGCGACCGTGATTGAAAAAGATTTCTACGTCGACCTGGTGAAGCTGGCCAAGAAACATGGGTTTCTGGTTATCAGTGACTTTGCCTATGCAGATATTTGCTATGACGGCTATCAGGCTCCGAGTTTTCTGGCGACGCCGGGAGCAATCGACGTTGGCGTGGAAATGACTTCCATGAGCAAAAGCTACAGCATGGCCGGCTGGCGCATCGGATTTTGCTGTGGCAACAAAGAAATGGTGCGAGCACTCGCGACTATCAAAGGATATTACGACTACGGAATTTTTCAGCCGATTCAAATTGCTGCGATTGTGGCAATGCGACATTGCGACGCGGCTGTCGAAAGCATCACCAAAGAATATCAAAGTCGCCGCGATGTGTTGTGCGAAGGTTTGACTCGATTGGGCTGGGATGTGACTCCACCGAAGGCGGGCATGTTCCTATGGTCGCAGATGCCGAAAGAGTGGCGTCACATGGGGTCGATTGAGTTTGCTATGAAGCTGCTGAACGAAGGCGGCGTGGCTGTGAGCCCTGGTCGAGGATTTGGAGACGACGGCGAAGGCTGGCTGCGACTGGCGATCGTCGAAAACAGTCAGCGACTACGGCAGGCTGTGCGGCAGATCGACAAGTGCCTCAGCAAGGATGGAGTGGCTTCTGCCTGATCCTTGGTGCTGGTTAATGGCGGTGCTGGTTGATTGTCATGCCGCTTCGAGTTGCACGGTTACCACTGACAGTCGTCGAAACAAAGATCAGCGTGACCGCATCAGCGAATTCTGTTGCGAATTTTGATTACAAATGCTCAGCCCCGGACTTTTCTGAAGTCCGGGGCTGTTGCGTTTGGGGGTCACTTGTAATTCCCGACACAGAAGCGTCACATATCGTCAAACGTCCAGAAAATAACGTTTGCCGTTGCAGTTTTGGGAGAAACGGATTCATGTTTCGTCATCTTGCTTTGTTCTGTTGTCTGCTGGCTTGTTCTATTGCGTTCGCCGATGGTCGCAACGGACGCCTCGACGTCTATTTTATTGACGTGGAAGGCGGCGCGGCCACCTTGATAGTCACACCGGAAGGTGAGTCTGTGTTGATTGATTCGGGGTATCCGGACAATCATGGACGCGACAGAGATCGCATTATCGGCGTAGCCAAAGATGTGGCCGGGCTGTCAAAGATTGACCATTCCGTGGTTTCACATTGGCATCTGGACCACTATGGCAACCACGCTTCCGTTGCGGCCGAGTTTGGTATCGGCACGTTTTGGGATAGAGGCATTCCGGATACTCTGCAGGAAGATAAATCGTTTGCAGATCGAATAGCTGTTTACCGAGCCGCGTCTCAGAATGCTTCAAAAGCATTGAACGCCGGCGACAGTATTCCGCTTAAATCGGGCAAGACAAAGCTAACGGCGAGTGTGCTGACATCCGGCCGCAAAGTTGTTGCCAACACGGGGCGTCCAAATCTTTTTGCCGATCGACACGAAGAACGTGAAGTGGATCCTTCAGATAACGCAGCCAGCCTGAGTGTGTTGTTTGACTTTGGTGGATTTCGCTTTCTGTGCTGCGGAGATCTCACGTGGAATATCGAAGGCAAGCTGATGACGCCTAATAATCCCATCGGCACAGTCGATATGTTTATGGTCACTCATCACGGACTACCCACCAGTAATAATCCAGCATTGGTTTTGGCCATCGATCCAACGGTGACGGTGATGTGTAACGGACCCACAAAAGGTGGCGCACCGGAGACGTTGAAGACGCTGCGAGAAATTAAGTCCCTGAAAGACATGTATCAGCTGCATAGGAATGTGAAGCTGGATGCCGAGCTTCAGGCGCCTGCCGATTTTATCGCCAATGCGGGCACAACGGAAACATGTAAGGGACAATGGGTCAAGGCCAGCGTGTCACCCGACGGAAGCAGTTATACTGTGCAGGTCGGATCGGAAGGTGAGCAGCGAGAGTATTTAAGTCGGACTGACTGACTGACTGACTGACTGACGCTGTTGATGACAATTGAAACGTTGATGTATGTGCCGGCAAAGATTTGTATTTGCAGAGCGAACTGACAATGCCATCATGAACGTATGCTTGCTGGCGGGCATTCGTTCAGAGATTTACGATAGAACGGACTATTCAGTCTGTTTGTTGTGATTCTGCTGCCCTGTTGGTCGGGGCGTGGGTTTCTGACAATATTGATTGTTCGGCAACATCGTGCCCGGAGAATACCGAGAGTAACGTTAACTGGCTGAATGCCAGTTTTGTGCTCTATATGAAGTCTGGAAGAAAACAGGATGCGGTTTCTGATCAAGAGTTTTATAGTGCTTGCCGTGTTGGGTACGGGGGGCTACTTCGGCTGGCAAAAGGCAACCGCCTGGCTGAAAGAACGTAACAAGCCGGAATTTCGGACCGTAGCCGTTGAGCGTGGCGATATTCGGATTTCCCGAAACGCCACCGGAGAAGTGAAGCCCGTACTTTCTGTTCAGGTGGGAAGTTTTGTGTCAGGGCCGATTCAGGAACTGTTCGTCGACTTCAACGATGAGGTGACGAAGGGGCAGATTCTTGCGACGATCGATCCCCGGATTTACGAAGCAGCCGTCGATCGTGATACAGCCACGCTGGCGACTCGTGCGGCAGAAATAAAACGCGTGCAGGCTCAATTGCAGCAGGCCGTCAACAATGAAAAACGAGCTGACGGTTTGCATGCGGAAAACGAAGATTTCATTTCTCAAACTGAAATGGATCAGTATCATTTTTCCCGAATGGGATTGGAAGCTCAATTGACGATTGCGGAAGCAACCGTGAAGCAGGCCGAGGCGAATCTTGAAAATTCTGCGGCGAACCTTGCCTACACCAAAATTACGTCACCGGTAGACGGTGTTGTGATCGACCGCAAAATAGATCCCGGGCAAACTCTGGCAGCTCAGTTTCAGGCTCCCGAATTATTCGTGATCGCACCTGACATGCAAAAAAGAATGCACATTTTCGCGTCCATTGATGAAGCCGATATTGGCCTGATCCGTAACGCAAAGGATTCCGGCGAGCCGGTGATTTTTCAGGTTGATGCGTATCCGGGAGAACTGTTCAAGCAGGGCGTAATCGAACAAATTCGGCTTAGCTCTTCTACCACCCAAAATGTGGTGACATATCCTGTTGTTGTCGCCACTCCCAATCCTGACATGAAGTTGCTGCCGGGAATGACGGCGGATCTGACGTTTCAGGTCGCTACACACAAAGACGTTTTGAAGATTCCAAATTCTGCTATTCGCTATTTTCCCGAGAGCAAAGACTACGTGCATGAATCTGATCATGGCAAGCTGGATTTCAGCTACGCACTTGAACAGAAAAACGATGATGGTTCGAAAAGCTCATTGGACGATAAGCCAATTGACGAATCCGGCGATGCCGCACGAAAAGCAGCGACAAGGCATGTCTGGATTCAGGACGGAGAAAAACTAAAAGCCGTCGAGGTTCAGATTGGCGTAAGCGATTACGAATTTACGGAAGTCGTTGCCGGTTCGCTGAAAGAAGGCGATCAGATCGTAACCGGTCTAAAGCCGAAAGCCTGATATGGACTTTTTTCTAACTGTTTCTGTCGCAGTTCGCGCTCTGGCTCGTAACAAAATGCGAGCTGGATTAACGGTACTTGGTGTTGTTATCGGCATTGCTGCCGTCACCACAATGGTGTCGATCGGTACCAGCGCCGGCCAGCTTGTGCAGAACGAATTGAAGTCGCTGGGGACGAATTTCATGTTCGTCACGGCACGCAGCGAACGTCGTCGTGGCGTTCAGCAGGGTAACATGCCGAGTCTTACAGAAGCCGATGCCAACGCCATTGCGAAGGAACTGGATTCTGTGTTAGCCGTGTCTCCAATGGTAGGCACGTCGAAGCCTGTTGTGCGAGGTAACAATAACTGGCAGCCTCAGGAAACTTTCGGCGTCGGCGTCGATTACCTTGCCATTCGAGCCTGGAATCTGCAGGTGGGAACGTTCTTTACTGATCAGGATATCCAATCAGGCAGTCGCGTGTGTGTAATCGGATATACGCTGGTCAAGGAACTTTTTCAGACAACGAACCCTTTGGGTGAATCGATCCGAGTCGGCAATATCCCGTTCACCGTGGTTGGAGTGCTTCAGAAAAAAGGAGCGGGGTTGACGGGCCAGGATCAGGACAATGTTCTGTTGTTGCCATACACCACGGTGAAACGGAGGATTCAGGGGTCAAGCTTTGATGACGTGAACGCTATTTTTGTGGCGGCCAAAGCACCGAATCTTGTGCAAACCGCAACTCGCGAAATCGATCAGCTGCTACGCGACCGCCATGGCATTGCGCCGGGCGAAGAAAAAGACTTTGAAGTTCACAGCAGTGAAGAAATTTCAAAGTTCATGGGAACATTTACGGGCATCATGACGGCGTTGCTGGCGTCCATCGCAGGAATTTCACTGCTGGTCGGTGGCGTTGGAATCATGAACATCATGCTGGTGTCGGTTACTGAACGCACACGGGAAATCGGCATTCGCATGGCGGTGGGAGCTCGAGGTCGCGATATTCTGGTTCAGTTTTTGATTGAATCTGTGGTGCTGTCCTGTTTCGGCGGCGCGATTGGAATGGCGTTGGGAATTGGTGCATCGATGGGGATTACCGCGATCATCAACGAACTGAGTCCGGGGTCTGACTGGCCAATCGTTGTTTCGATACCAGCTGCGATTGTGGCGATGATATTTGCCGCGATTGTTGGGATGGTGTTCGGGCTGTATCCCGCCTGGCGAGCCAGTCGGCTGGATCCGATCGACGCTTTGAGATATGAGTAAAGTGTATCAGTCGGTGATGATCGCTATCGCCGAATGCCTGCCGTAGCGATTTTTCGCTGAAGGCTTTGCGTGTGAAGTCGTGCGTTATTTCGGGACAGGATTAATGGCCTTGATTGAACTTAAAAAAGTCTGCAAGACGTATGATCTTGGCGAAGTCAAGGTGCATGCTCTGCTGGAAACAACGCTGAATATCGAGAAAGGTGAATACGTGGCATTGCTGGGTCCGTCCGGTTCGGGCAAGTCGACTTTGATGAATACGCTCGGCTGTCTTGATCGGCCAACGTCCGGTAGCTACCTGCTGGATGGCACCGAGGTTGCCACGATGTCTCGAAATGATCGAGCTCGAATTCGCAATCAACACCTTGGATTCGTGTTCCAGAACTTCAATCTGCTAAACCGAACATCGGCGTTGGAAAACGTTGAACTGCCGCTGTTGTACGGTTCCGGAATGACCGGTCGTGCTCGCCGCCAGCGTGCGAGGGAAATGCTGGAAATGGTGGGACTGGGCGATCGGCTGGATCATCATTCCGGGCAGCTTTCCGGCGGCCAGCAACAGCGAGTTGCGATTGCTCGTTCACTGGTGAATTCTCCATCCATTCTGATGGGCGACGAACCGACTGGGAATCTGGATTCGAAGACCAGTCGGGAAGTGATTGAGATGTTTCAGCGGTTGAACGAAGAAAATAATATTACCGTCATTTTGGTTACGCACGATTTAACCGTTGCAAAATACGCAAAACGAATCCTGGTTTTGCGGGACGGTCTGATACAAACGGATACGCATTCGTTTGACGAGGCCTTTCAATCGCTACATGCATTAGAAGCCGAGTGAGAATCGTAAAGGTTCGCATCGGTGCAAAGGTAAAGCACTGATTGATTGTGTGAGTCACGCTGAACGTCGATCTCCGATGTATGGAGATTTTTCGCTATCAATCACGGACGATTGAAGCAGGTCGCGCGTTCATCAGGATGACGCCGTTGCCTGCTGTTAGTCGCCGCTTGCGTTTGCAAACACTCAGGCGCGCCGTTGCTGTTATTTGTCAAAATGCCGTGCCGAAATGCATTGTTTGCCTAATCGCTATACTTTGGCAGCAGAGCAGCGTATCCGTGATGGCTCAGCTTTCTGTGGATGAACAGCATCGGATTTCATGGCATTCGGAAACAGACGTCGTGCGATACCGACGACCGCCCGGGGCCGTGCCAGTTACAGTGGCTTCCGATGGTGCGTATCTTTCAGAACGTCTGTTGCCATTGGATGAAGCGATCCGTATTGCTCTGCAGCACTCTGAGGTGATTCGGGTGCTGACAGGAACTTCGGCGACTTCGTCGGGGCGGACAATTTACGACACGGCCATTTCCACTACTGCAATCGACCAGGCGGTGTCACGATTCGATCCGGTATTTTCGGCCAACAGCAATTGGCGAAAAACTGAGACTCCGGGAGCACGAATCGATCCCGGAGATCCTTTGGCCGCGTTGATTGCAGGAACACAGATCGGCGGTAACGACGCTTCCGCCAAACTGTCGCAGACGAATCGACTTGGTGGAGTTGGAAATCTGGCGTTCGGCAACAACTGGAGCTACAACCGCCCCAGTGCCCTCCCGCGGGCAAACGAGCCATCGGTGGAATTAAGTTATACTCAACCATTACTGGCGGGATCGGGGCGGGCCGCCAACGAGGCGTCGATTGTGATTGCCGGATTCGAACGAGATCGTTCGTACTTTCAGTTCAAAGACAGCATGCAGGAACTCATCCGCGGCGTTATCACAGCCTATTGGTCTCTGGTAGAAGCCCGGACCCAGCTTTGGGCGCGTGAAAAGCAAGTGGAACAGGCAAAGGCAGCCTTCGATCGAGTGGAGGCACAGTTTCGTGCGGAGCTGGTCGACATCGGTGATGTTGCTCAGCCCAAACTTGCCTACGCAAACTTTCGTGCCAATCTTGTGACCGCTAAAGGCAACGTTATTCAGCGGGAAGCGGCGCTCAGAAATCTGCTGGGGCTGCCACCGGAAGATGGCGAACGACTTGTACCGTCGACGCCTCCAACGCGAGATCGACTGGAGTTTGATTGGGCAGAACTTGTCAGGACAGCTCAGGTGCGGCGACCTGATTTGATTGAACTGAATTTGGTACTGTTGGCCGATCAGCAACGGCTGGTGCAGGCAAATAATCAGTCAAGACCCTCGCTTGACGCTGTGGCAATTCAACGCTGGAACGGAATATCCGGTCGGATGCTGAACGGTGGCACATTAAGTTCGGGGCTTGATGATAATCCCAGCTGGACGCTGGGCGTTAACTTCGAAGTGCCGCTGAGCCTGAGAAATGCTCGAGCCACAGTCAGGTCTCGCGAACTTCTGATCGCCAAAGACCGCGCCAATATTCAGCAGGGCTTGCACGCGACAGAACACACGTTAGCGACAACTGTGCGGAACCTCGATCAGTTTTATGCTCAGTACGAAGCCTTTCGGGAAACACGAGAAGCAGCTCTCACGAATCTCGTTGTGCAGTTTGCCGAAGTGCGAAATGGCCGTGTGATCTTTCTGAATGTGCTGCAGGCTATCACAGACTGGGGCAATTCGGTTTCATCCGAAGCATCAGCTTTGACGCAGTACAATTCTTCACTGGCTTCGCTGGAACGCGAAACGGGGACAATTCTGGATACGCATGGAGTCGTTTTCACAGAAGAGCGATTTGCGGCGGTTGGACCGGCTGGCGAGCACTTTGCCAAAGACTGTTACCCCCAAAGCCTGCAACCGTCTGCCAGCACGGATCGATACAAGGACTCGGGAAAAGCGTCCGAAGAGACATTTGGGCTGGAGGACTTTTCGCAGAACAGAAAGCCGTCGGTTCCAAAGAAATCCGCCCCGCTTCGCTCGCCTGATCCAGAAGAACAGACCCCCGAAGTACCAGGTGGTGTCAGTCGAAACTTATTTAGAGCAATTCTATTTCGCAGGTTTCTGGACTGACAGTCTTAGGCGTCGAGCGATTTGGCCGTTGCGGAAGTCTGCTGTCGGATGGCAGCGTTGGTCCGATGCGAAGACAACAGTCGGATATCGTTCAAGGATTTGCGGTCAGTAGATTCAGGCCGATGGAATGCAGATCGATCGCCCGTTTTCCCACCAGGTGTGTGACACTCAGTCGCAGTGTGGCTCGTCCTTTCGGGAGACGAAGCGTACTGCATTTCTGCGGTTGGAAGTCCTTCATGAAATAGTGCGATTTTGTCACGCGTTCCATTGTTTTGTCGTAGAGCGGCGGATCGAAGGCATCCGTGATTATTACAGAAACGGAGTCACCGCCATCAACGGAAAGCTTCAATTCGCAACCAGCGTCCGCAGCAGCGCACGTGTAATAGATGACGGGTTGGAATTTTCCGTCGGTGGCGACGTCAAGATCCCATGTGATTGAATCGTCTGTATTGGTCCAGTTTTTGAAGTACGAATTATTGGGTGCCTTCGAACTGCGTTCAATGTTTCCATGTGGAACGCCGTCGCGGGCGGTTAGAGTTGTCGACGGTCCATATCCAACGGTGAATGGTCGGTCAGAGTTCATGTTAAAGTATTCTGCCATTTCTTTGGCGTGAGCATTTGCCTGTTTTAAGAGTTCCGCAGTGATCTTCGGATGCAGATGAGCGACGTCGTGGGCTTGGCTGGGATCGGCACCGATGTCGAAAAGTTGGCCGTCTGCACCCAGTCGAAACGCTTGAGTGCGTAGACTGACCTGTTTTCCCTTCACTGCAAACAGGCTCCTTTCCGGCCAATCGCCTGGCTTGCCAAGCAGAAGCGGTTTCAGGCTGCGTCCATCCAGTGGCTTGTTTGTGGTGAGACGAATGTCGACGAGGTCAGCCAGGGTGGGAAGCAGGTCGATTGCTCCCGCGATTTCTGAAACGCGTTTGCCGGGTTGGATGTGACCGGGCCAGCGAATGAAAAACGGTGAACGCAGTCCGCCTTCGTCAATGGACCCTTTGCGGCCTTTCATGCCACCATTCCAGCGATAGGAATTTGGGCCGTTATCTGAAAAGTAAACGACGATCGTATTATCACGCAATTTCAGCCGATCGACCGTTTCCAGCAATCGTCCCACATTCCAATCGATGTTTTCACACAGCGCGAGAGCAGCACGAGTCATCATGATGTCTTCGCGTTCGGCATCGCGATGCTTCATTTGCAGTTCAGCACCGGCAAACTTTTTATAGTAACGGTCAGGGACCATCATGGGAGAATGGGGCGTATTAAATGGCACATAGCAGAAGAATGGTTGGTCGCGACTAGCTTTGATGAAGTCAATCGCGTGATCCGTAAAGTCATCAGCAATGAATCCGTTGCCGCGAACGCGTTTCCCATTGTGATCTAATGGTGGGCTGAAATAGTGACTCCAGTGACCAGACGTGAAACCATAGAACTCATCAAATCCACGATTCCTCGGGTGATAGGGTGGTTGAGTTCCGTTGTGCCATTTTCCGAAAGCCGCCGTTTTATAGCCTGCCTGTTGAAAGACGTCCGCAATTGTCGTCTCATCGGGATTCAGCCGCTCTTCTCCTCGACTAACGCCGCTCACTCCCGTTTTGGGATAGTAACGTCCCGTTAAAAACTCAGCTCGAGTCGGAGCACACACCTGACAGACATAAAAATGTTCCAGCGTTGCTCCTTCGCCCGAGAGCGAGTCGATATTAGGCGTTTTTAAGTTAGTGTTTCCAGATACGCTTAAGTCTCCCCAGCCCTGATCATCAGCCAGAATAACGACCAGGTTTGGCTGCCGCGCATCGGCGATTGCCAAACAGAACGCGGAAATGACCATTGCTAAAAAAAATGTTCGTAGCACGATGGCAAACCCTGATTGCAGGATGAAGGAGCGGAATCTTGTCGTCCATTGCAATGCAGGATGCATTTCGCGTCAAACGACTTCCAAAATGATCAGAATTTGGCTGACCCGGAAAGCAGATTGTTCAGTTTGACCTGCGAACGACAGGGGTAATCCCGTGTCTGCCACTTCGGCGACCGTTATTTTGCGATATCTCGAAAGAATTCTTAGTGAAGGACTGCCCGTATAGTGCTGATTGTGCGGAAGAAGATGACTTTGCTGATTAGTGGCTCTGAGGGCTATGGCAATGACTAGACGGTGGCTGATTATGCGTGAAAATCCATAAGTGCGACTTATGTGGAAGATAGGCAAAGCCTACAAAGGTTGAGTTTGGTGCAGACGTTGTGGCTGTGCCAGGCGGCAGGTCATGCAGGTCTGTTAAGAAGGTTAAAGTCGCCACTATCGGTTTGACGAAACATTATTCAGGCGAATGTTACCTGTTGTGGTAACAAGCATCTGATGCTTGTTGCAGGGAGGCCAGGAACATGACGGAGCTCATTCGCCAGGGGGGTAGTTTGGATTTCGACCGAGCAGAAAGGAATCTGCCAGTGCGCTCATTCGTCTTTTCGAAGTCGGGTGTGCCTCGAGTTCTGTAATTGCCCTCCGACCAATGTGTCATGTGATGACACAGGGCTGCCCGCACGCAGCTCAGATTGGACCCCTGTCACTTCCCCGACCCGTAATTCATTAACGGCACACGACTTTTTGATTCTTCGGAATCTGCCGCGATTGAAGAGTAGGGGGTGACGATTCGGCATCTCAGGATGTGATGTCGAGTTGTGAAGTGAGAATTGATTGGAGAGCCCGCCCATGAAAACGATCTTCACTACTGGTCAAGTAGCTAAGATCTGCAAAGTTGCCCCGCGAACGGTTTCAAAGTGGTTCGATTCCGGACGACTAAGAGGCTATCGAATTCCTGGCTCGCAGGACCGACGCATTCCACGCGAACATTTGATTCGCTTCCTAAAGGAACATGGAATGCCTCTCGGTGAGTTGGAAGACGAAGCGATGGGGAAAATTTTGCTTGTTGGTTCAGACATCGTGACTCGATCGAGTCTCGGTGAAATGATGGCCAACGACGATTTTAAGATCGAGACTGCAGCCAGTGGTTTTGAAGCCGGTATCCAGGCAGAGTCAGTACACCCCGATTGCGTGGTGGTTGACTTTGTTATGGGCCGTGAAGAAGCCTTGATGATTGCTCAGAATCTCAGGAAAAACGGCGAATATCAAGAAACCGTTTTGATTGGACTTCTCAGTGATGAAGATAACGCGTCCGGTTTCGACCGTACGGTCTTCAACGAAACGTTCCGAAAACCATTCGACGCAGCTCTGCTCGCCGAAAGAATTCGTACGTTAGTTAATCGACGAAAACAACTGGCCTAGCCAGTTGATAAGCAACACATCGCTTGCGATGTCGAGCTTTGGAATATGCCATCCAGAGGCTCATTCTGAAAAGAATGGACTTCGGATGGCATTTTTCTATGCGCAGTGTCCAAAAAACACGTAAGAACATCGCACCAATACGCGGAGAATTTTGCGGGGCGATTCAGTTCTTAAAACAGCTAAGTTAATAAACACGAAACGCTAGCAACTAAGTCCGGCAATCGCTGGGAATTTAATCGCTGGCGTTTCGTGTTTGTACAACCGTGGCTTACCGGCGTACAAAAAGTGAGTGCACTTTGGTAATTCTGCTGGCTTCGTCCGTTGGCTTTCAGCTGTTCTGTCAATATCACTTCCGTCTTCTATACCGCGTCGTTCGCTGACTTGTGGCCGCAAGCGATGTGTTTAGGCCTTAGTTTCGTTGCTTCCATGAGCCGATTTCATTCCAGACAGTCCATAGACTTATCTAAGAGATCTCACATGAAGCCGATGTTGATCTCAGTGCTGCTGGCAATGATCGCCTTTGTGCTGGCTGGTTCGCGGATCAATCCAGGGCTGGTCGATTCCGGCATGCCAGCCGGACCGGGGCTGACGCTTGATGAGTCCTTCAATATTGGACAGGGGATCTACCTGTTCGAGGTCTTCTGCGATCATGGTCCGCTGTTGTTTACACCGAAGACCGCGCGCGACGTGTTTGGCGAAGCCGGCTATCTGGCCGATCATCCGCCGTTGGGACGCTTTGTTCTGGGAGCCGCTCATCAATTGACGGCGCCATGGATTTCGGGGGCCGAACTGTCCCTGTTCAATGTTCCCGCCGCTCGACTTGGTTCCTGCCTCAGTTTTGCGATGACGGTACTGTTGCTGTCCGAGTTCGCTCGAAGGCGCTACGGAACTGGTACTGCTGTTTGGGCTGCCGTTTTTCTGATGTTGATGCCTCGCGCTGTTGGGCATGCTCGAATTGCATCGCTGGAATCGACAACGACACTGTTCTGGCTGGCGACGCTTTTGCCGTTGCTGGCGTGGTGGACGGAAAAGTCGCCACCGACAATAAAGCAATGTTTGGCGAGTGGATTTTTCTGGGGGCTGTTGTTGCTGACCAAGGTGCAGGGGATTTTGATTCCGCCACTCGTCGTCGTTTGGGCGTTGTGGCAATATCGTCTCCAGGCAATCCGACCGCTGATGATCTGGGGCCTGACGGGGTGTGTGGTCTTTTTTGTGGGATGGCCCTGGTTGTGGCTGGATCCGGTTACGAACACTCTGGAGTATCTTGGGCGAGCAGCCGATCGTTCGACACTTTACGTTTGGTACCTTGGCGAACGATTTGCGGACAAGACTGTGCCGTGGCATTTTCCGTTTGTGATGCTGTTGGCGACGACTCCGTTTTGTGTCACCGCGTCAGCTGTTTGGCGACTGGTTGCTGGTCGGTTTCAGTCGGAAGAAGTGTTGGCGATCGTTTCCGTCTTATGGCCACTGGTAGTTTTTGCCTTGCCGGGTACTCCGGTCTATGATGGTGTGCGCCTGTTTCTTGTCGTATTGCCAGTCTTCGCGCTTGTTGCTGCCCGTGGAGCCGTGTTGATGTGGATGGCTCTGCCATTCGCTGTGGCTCTGCCGTCTGTTGAAAATCCTTCGGCTGGCTGCGAAGACACGCCGCTTCGAATTTCTGGCGGACGAAGGCAGCTACTTTCTAGTGGCCTGGTTGTTGCGATGGTGGCGGCGACCATATTTACCGTGGCTGTAGACCAACCGTTTTGCCTGGATGATTACCCAGGGCTGCCCGGTGGATCAAAGACAGCCGTCGATGTGCTGGGACTTGAGGCCAGCTATTGGGCGGACGGTCTGAACGGCGACTTCTGGATGCAGGTTCCCGAAGGTTCAGTGGTTTATGTTGCTCCCGTGAGCCACCAGTTTCAGCTAAGCGACGTTGAGCAAATGGTTCCCATTGTTCGACAGAGAAAAATTAAACTGCTGCCGTTTCAGTATGACCCGCAGCAACAGCGTGGGCTTTTGCTGTTGATTTATCGACTGGCAGATCTGCCGCCCCTGTTACGCACCGTGCCTGATGGTGCACCGGTAATTGTCACTGCGCAATACAGGGGAGTCTTGCTGGCTCAGTTGATTGACACTTCCGTGGCAACATGGACAGAGCGTCCGAAATGGCCCGGCGAAAAATAGTGCCGGCGTGTGCCGCGTTTTTAGAGTTAACGCTGCTTATTGGTCATCAGAATTCGCCCGGCACTTCGCCGCCACTTCGCGTACCAAGTCCTCGCCAGATACTGATGTTGATGTTCTCCGAGATCGACCGCGCAGAGCCATCCACCAGAGCTGCCTGCACAATGCCTGTATGATGGCTTCGCGAAGTGATGATGGCGTAGCTCGGGCTGCCGTTGACACCGTTTTTTCCTTCCTGCCATGAGTTGTAATCGCATTCCGGGTAGGTTGTTGTTCCGTCGGAACACGACGTCGCTGTGTTCGGGTTCATCGCCGTTGTAAATCCGTGATGATGAACGCGTCCGTCAGGCCATTCGGTATGACCGGTGTTCTTGAATTCTGCAGCGCTGGCGATTGTGGCTTCAGCGTCAGCTATGGTTTGCGGTACGTTGGTCGCAGTTGGTCCACCATTTCGTCGGTATGGCGTCCACGCTTTCACCTCGGAAACCAACAGTGTGTTGCTGGTCCCGTCCGTGAACGAAGCCATTCGAAGTTTCGCGTTGGGATAAAATGCACCATCTCCGCCCTGCCCGTTCATTGGGTGATAGACAAACCAGGTACCGAAGTTGAAGCCATATGTTGTCGGAAATAGAATTGCTCGCCCACCACCTGGATCTCGCTCCACATCACTTTGGGGATCGCTCGGACACGCATAGATCGGAATCTTCAATCCGTCGATTGCCTGCTGATAATCCCACGGCTGAGTCAGGTCGACGGCGTTGTAAAGGCTGCCCTGATCCAGAAACGGAAGAATCCGACCGTGTACTCCCCATGAGCCGTTATTGGCCGTGGCAGTAATCACTGGGTTGATGCACGCGCTGGGTGGCAGCACGGTGGCGACATCAATGTAGTTATGAACGGCGAGCGCAAGTTGTTTCAGGTGATTCTTGCATTGAGTGCGTCTGGCTGCTTCGCGAGCCTGTTGTACCGCTGGCAGAAGCAGAGCTATAAGAATGGCGATTATTGCTATCACAACAAGCAGTTCGATCAGTGTGAACCCCTGTCTTTTTTTTAAGTTCGATGTCATGGTTTCAGAGTTCGTTTTGACAATCGATGGGGCATTGTCGGCTTTGAAAGTTGAGTATTGTGGCTGGAACAATGCGAACCTGAAAATCAAAAGTTTCTCAAACGTAACCGCTGACGTGATTCACGCGTGTATAAGGATGGTTGAACGTTGAACCCGAGGCAAATCAAATCGTTACGTTAAAAATCGGCTACTGGATTAGCAGTAGCCGATCAAGTGAATTCCAATACGATCTTTCCGCCACAGAAGTTCCTGTCCGCCCGTTCAGCGTCCAACACGTATCGTTGCTTAACGCAGTCCTTCGAGGCTTAGAATTCGCCAATGACGTTTCCGTCATTCCGCGCTCCGAGATTTCGCCAAATACTCCGATCGACGTTCTCACTGATGCTGTGAGTAGATCCGTCCATCAATAGTGTTTGCACGATACTTGTGTGCCAGCTTCGCGATGTGACAGCCGCATAGGTTGAACCGCTGCACGTTTTGTCTTCTCGGCAGGAAGTGTAATCACCCTCCAAAGGGCGAACTCCGCCGGGGATCGTGACTATAGAATTTGGAGTCAATGTTGTGGTGAAGCCGGTCTGGTGAATGCGTCCATCTACCCATTCTGTGTGTCCGCTGTCTGCCTTGTTACTGCCACCGGCCGCGACTAATGCATCTACTTCACCGAAATGGACAGGGATCGTATTTGTGCCCGTGTTTCCATCACGATTGTATGGAGAAAATGCCTTAACTTCCGAAAAGCAAATTGTGTTGCTGGTTCCGTCTGTGAAGTGCTGAGTTCCAAACTTCGAGTTGGGATGGAAGGCACCATCGCCGCCTTGCCGAGTCGCGTTATCCCAGACGAACCATGTCCCGCCATTGAATCCGTAAGACACGGGATAGTTGTTTGCGACGCCGTTCGCATCGAGTCGTGCTTTGTCGTTGACATCGCTGGGACACAGAAATGCGGCCACTCGTTGCTGGGCGATGCCGAGGTTAGCCGGGTCTTCGTAGGAAAGACTCAGGTCTGCCTGCGCGTAAAGATTTGCCTGTTCCAGATAGGGTAGAAGACGAGCGTGAACAGACCATTCGCCGCCCTGAGTGTTCTTGGTGCTGATGTCCGAAACGAATGACGGCGGAAACACGGAGTAGACATCCAGATAGTTGTGCAGAGCCAACCCGATCTGCTTCAGATTGTTTTTGCACTGAGTGCGCCGTGCAGCTTCACGTGCCTGCTGAACGGCGGGCAGCAACAGAGCGATGAGGATAGCGATAATTGAAATCACCACCAACAGTTCGATTAATGTGAAGCCCGGTGAACGGGTGAAGTGAGCCTTTTTCATGCTGGATTCTTTCAAATTCGATTGGATGATCGGGCTCTCGGCGAGTTGAGAGCACATAGATCGCGTGGCTGGCATGGGCTGGCTTGGCGAGAATGAGACGCAGTCTCAATGACGTGTATGGTATAGAGCAAGCTTGTGGCGTCAACTTTAATCCTGCAAAATGTTAAATTTGACGAGGTGCTGTCATCCGGAAAACGTTCATTGGTAAGGCATTTGGTGGATATCGGGTGCCAATTTCAGCGTGCCTGGGGTCGTTGAGGTTCGGCATCAGTGAACGCCATAATTTGCTATTAAAATAAGTGAAGTCCTTCGTTTGGGATCTGTTAAGCCACTGTGTGTAATCCGCTTCGGAGAATTACTGTGCGAATAGTGTTGGTGCTGATGATGGCTTTGCCGGCGATGTCCCAGGGCGAAGATAATATTGCTCACAGAAACGCCACAAAGATAGCTGACATCGAATACGCTTACGTCGGCGAACAGTCACTAAAACTGGACCTTTATCTTCCGCCTGTTAAGGATGCTCCACTGCTTGTTTGGGTGCATGGTGGAGCGTGGCGATCAGGAAGCAGGTCGCCGCTGCCATTGGCTGAATTTCTGGCGGCCGGCTACGCTATTGCCAGCATTGACTACCGCCTTTCGACTCAGGCTCGGTTTCCGGCCAACATTCACGACATCAAAGCCGCCGTCCGATTTCTGCGAGCGAAACAGAACGAGTACGGATTCGACGCGACAAAGATTGCAGTTGTCGGTGCGTCAGCCGGCGGGCACCTGGTGGCACTGGCTGGAACCACAAATGGAGACGCCCGGCTTGAAGGTGTGGTTGGCGAACATCTTGATCAGTCATCAGATGTTCAAGCGATTGTTTCTTATTTCGGCGCGTCGAATCTGACGTCGATTTTAAAGCAATCCACACCTCATGGACTGAGCGTTCGCGTGCCAGCGCTGAAACTGTTGTTGGGAGGTGTTCCCGATGACCAGCCTGAGCTTGCTCGACTGGCAAGCCCTGTGTTCCATGTTGACAGGTTTGATCCGCCATTGTTGTTACTACACGGTGATCAGGATCCGCAGATGCCGATCAACCAATCGCACGAACTGCATGGCCAATATAAAGCCGCGGGATTAAAGGTTCGGTTTGAGGTTTTGCACGGAGCGGGTCACGGCGGCGGTGTGTTTTACGACAAGGAACGTAGCGCCAGTGTGCTGATGTTTCTTGATGGCGTTCTGCAGAAATGAGAGCTGCTTTCGGTTTTCAGAACTATCGCTTTTTACAAGAGTTTGCGAATTGCAGGCACTGTGCTCACTGACCTTTTTTTACAGCAGAAAGATTTTTCCGGTTGTTTGTCGTTAAGCTGGCGCATCCGTTTCGCGATTTTATCGCATCGCCCCAATAACGAAAGATGTTCATCATGCGAACAGCCTCAAGTTTGCTAATGGTTCTGTTAATTCTGTTTTCCGATGCACCGGCTGCAGATCCGATTCCGTTCATCTTTGACACCGATATCGGCAATGATGTTGATGATGTTCTTGCACTGGGAATGATCCACTCGCTTCAGTCGCGAGGCGAAGTGGAATTGATCGCAGTGACGATCACAAAAGACCACGAACAATGTGCGGCGTTTGTTGATGCGGTGAACACGTTTTATGGTCGAGGCGACGTGCCGATCGGTGTCTGCCACAGCGGTGTGACCAGCGAGCAAAGCAAATTTACTGTACTGGCCGCAAAAAAAGAAAATGGTCAGGACGTTTATCCTCATGACCTTCGCAGCGGCAAAGATGCACCGAGTGCGGTAAGTGTTTTGCGGAAGGCTTTGGTTGCTCAGGCGGACGGAACCGTTGTGATTGCTCAAGTCGGCTTTTCAACGAATCTGGCAGACCTTCTGGAATCTGCTGCAGATGAAATATCGCCACTTTCAGGGCAGGAATTGGTTGCGAAGAAAGTGAAACTCTTGTCCGTAATGGCCGGGGCGTTTGCCAAAATCAGCGACCAGGATCATTACGAATACAATATCGTAAAGGACATTCCGGCAGCTAAAAAACTAGTGGAACACTGGCCAACAATCATTGTTTTTAGTGGGTTTGAAATTGGCCTGAATGCGACTTACCCGGCGGGGAGTATCGATCGCGATTTCGAATATGTGGCCAACCATCCTCTAAAACAAGCATATTATTTGTACAACCCACCGCCTCACGCCCGGCCAACATGGGACCTGACAAGCGTGTTGTACGCCGTGTACCCCAAGGCGGGCTATTTTGATGTTTCACCCGCAGGCATTGTCAGCGTTGAAGACAATGGGCTGACTACCTTTAAGGCCGCAAACGATGGGAAACATCATTTTTTGACTATGTCTTCGCCGCAGAAAATTCGTCTTGTTGAAGCGTTGGTTCAGCTTTCAAGCCAACCACCGCAAGCGGGAACTGCATTCGAGCTGCAACGTGGACGCTGATAGACCGGCAATCGGAGGCCACGGATAGTTTAGTGGTTTCATCAACATGAACCTTGTCGTACGCTGTAGTCGTCTGCCGCTGTCTGAGGAAACTTTGTTGGGCAAAAGCCTGACAGAGTTCCCGGCGGCAAAGGGGCCAGCCAGTCCGTAACCGCAGGTCGGTTGGGTGTCGACGTCGCGATGATTGGTCGAGTGGTAAATGACGCTTTTGGTGGTCCATTGATGGCCGGGTTAGTTGGTTGCAACATCTCAACTCTTGCTTGGCCCACCCCTTTCATGCTGACTGAACGGCTACCACTTCCTGCGAACGGTGGGTCGCGCTGATGTTAAGTCCTGCCAGCCCCGCTGCGAAAACGTAGAAACACCGTCGCGCTGGCTTCAGTGTCGGGCTTAGTTTCGGGACGGTAACCAGCCAACCACTAAACCGACGCGCCGAAGGCATGGATTGGTTTATTGCGTTATCCGCAATCGTAAAAAGCCCGGCCTTGTTGAGGCCGAGCTTTTACTTTTTGTTCATTGCTCAAGAAACAATGATCGGTGCGGGTAGCTGATTATTCGTCAGTTGGTTCTTCGTCCAGATCGATGTCATAGCGACGCCAGACTGACTTTTCCCATTCAAGGCTAGCCGGGCCATCCAGTTGTTGTTGCATCACGCCGAGCATTGGGCTTTGGCCGAATGCAAACTGTTTGCCTTCAGTGGCGAATCGTTCCAGCAGGGCGTCCAGGCCGACTTCCGCAGTTGGGTATCGATTTGTGACGTGCACGACAAAGTGTTTTGACATGTCAAAGTTTGACACGACCGCAACTTCTTCATCGGCCATGTCTTCGAAGATTGTTTCCATGAACTTCTCACCAACATTGGTCAGGACGCCGCCTGTTGAATCTGAGAACTGAATCGATGATATTTGAGCTTGTGGTCGCTGGAAACTCATTGGTGAAGCAGATGATGTTCTCAGCCATGAAAATGGCATCGTCGAGCGTGCGGCGATAGCAGAGCCATCGGGTTTTCCCGTTGCTGTTTCGTCCTTCAATGTCTGACTCATGTCAAGTCGAGCGTCGCCTTCTTTGGCAATCCCATCGCGCACCAATTGTGCAAGTTCCTCGCCTCGTTTTTTTACCAGCTCACGAGAGTCTCTTCGTTTCCAGCTCTGAGTTACCAGTTCTTTGATGCCTGGTTCATCGATTTTTGGCACATGGCTGATTGAAAAATCAATCGCCCAGTAGGCGTAGCGACTTTGTCCGCCATCAAGATTCAGGGTGGATCGCTGAGCTTCACGAACAAGGTATAACTGAGCGTCGTTGTTTTGTTCGTCATTGCTGAAGCCCTGAAATGTAGTCAGAGCCACAGAAGACGACTGTCCAGCCATCATTGGGTTGTCATGGGGTTCAGTCGCGGAGGCGATTGGGTAATCGTCTTCGTCGGTAAGTTCCTGATAGCTAAGTAAAGGGGTCTCGACGTATGACAAGCCGTTGTCCTCTGCGAAAGCTTTTAGTTTAGTCGCGATTTCTGCATCGTGGGATTTCATTTCTTCTCGCAGTGTTTTGAACGCTTCTTCCTGCCCTTCGTTGTTTCCGTCGAATTTATTGGGGGCTGCAGAAATTATTTCAAACCGGCGAGCAGATCGTTCGCGTGCCAGAGATGTCATTTGAGCGACGGCCGCCAACATTTTTTCGTCAGCGGATTCCTTGACTCTCTGTCGTAGAATCTCTTCTTTGATTTCAGCCTTCAGTTCGTCGTTCAATTCGCGATACTCATACTGAATTTCAGCGACATCAGCATCTGGTGTTTGCGGGGTAACGCTGGCACCAAGTGCCGATGGGATGTTTAGTGTCGGAGTTACAGGAGCAGCCACTTTTTCGTCTGCGGCAGGTGTTTCTGCTGTCGGAGTGCTGACATCTGTAGTTGCTGCTGCGGTTTCAGAAGCTGCTTCTGTGGTTGCAGTAACCGGTGGTGCCTCGTCGGTTTTGGATTCTTCGACAGCGGATTCTTCGACAGCTGTTTTTTCATCGGGTGCAAACGGGTCACAGCTGTCGCCGGCAGGGTCCGTTGTTTCAGTGGCGGCCGGTTCAGTGGCGGCCGGTTCAGTGGCGGCCGGTTCAGTGGCGGCCGGTTCAGTGGCGGCCGGTTCTTCTGCTGAAGGAGTAGATTCCTTTGCCGATTCTTCAGCTTTTGGTTCTTCAGGAGTGGGCTCGGCTGCTTTTGGCTCGGTGGCAGCAGGCAGTTCGGCCGGTGCTTCCGGTTTTTTTTCTTCAGGCTTTGGTTCTTCGGTTTTCGCCGGAGTTTCGCTGACGTCAGGTGTTTCTTCGCCTGCAGCAGGCTTTGGTTCTTCAGTTTTGAGTTCTTCAGCAGGCTTGTCTTCCGTTGCTGGGGCTGTCGTTTCCATGTCTGGAAGAACGGTACGCCGAATCAGGGAACTTTCCTTGTTGGCGTTGTAGTACGTTTCGATCTCGGCATCTGTCACTTCACCAGCCTGCGATTCCAGAAAATCAGTATCGAGTTCCAGGTAAGCCAATTGTCCTCGAAATGGCAGGCGAAAGCCGGGTGAACCCGGTTCAACCTGGTTTGGAAATTTTGTTTTGTACTTAGTGAACAGGTCATTGATGTCGGAATCTGATGGTTCGCCCACTTCACTGACGAAGTCATCAACATCCAGCGTTGCCAGATTAAGCTGTTCCCGAACATTCAGGCGTTTGAAGTATTGCCAGTAAACTTCCGGGCCAGGTGGCAATGAAGTCGTGCGGGGACGAAGCATTTGATAGGCCATGCGGGCCTTGATCTCGTCGCTGAGGATTTCGTTCAGCGTTGTGTCATTCAGCGGCTTGCGGTTGTATGACATGTTGTTGCGAATAGTGACATAGTCGGACGTCGTTAGCTTTTCCGATGTCGCACGCATCAGGTAATCGTTGACCATAGATGAGTCCACAGCGATACCCAGGCGATCAGCCTCGGCTCGCATCAGCTTGCCAAAGACAACATCTTCTCGATTGGAACCGTGACCAAATCCGAACAGTGTTGCAAATCTGGCTGTGCCCTGACCAAATGAAGCCTCCGTGGCCTGCATCATCATTTGATTTGCGACGGCTCGTCGCATTTCTAGGTCCTGCATTTCTTCTACTGAAATAACTCCCAGTGAAGTGGAAAGGCCGCTATCTTCTACAAAGCCCGGCAGAATAAATCCAAGCAAAGTTCCAAAGGCAGCGCCTCCAAGGCCCCATTGCAGCCAGCGTCCCTGTCCAGCTCCAGCGACGCCAAAAACGGTTCCACCGAGCAGCAGGCCCAGCAGCCACAGATTCTTGCCGGGGTCACTAAACAGGTCCGTCAAGGTGAACAGAAGCATGGAAAGAATGACCAAAATGATCATCATGCCGCTGGAGTATTTGCGGAAAAACTTAAATGGTGAGGCCATCAGTTTACTCTTAGAATTGGCGATGTGTGGCGGCAGCAATTTCGCTGCGTGCCTTGACAGATTGTGTGAGGAGTCGTATCCCACTCAAGGTCTTAGCAACTTCTAAACAGATAAGAACGCCCGTTTTTGCGGAAGTTCCGTCAGCGCGAAGTGTCTAAGGTCGCAGATTTTAGCCGTCGTTCGAAATGAAACAAGGTCAACCGAAATCAGAAGTTACGTCACAAGGTCGTAGTTCTCATGAGGTGGAATTCGGAAGATTGCCGGGCCACTCGATGACACCTGCGACAGGCGTTTCCGTACCGTTGTGGCGTTCGTTCCTCTGTGATTGCCCTGTACTACAGGCCGTTTTCACTCCAATTTACTCATCAAACCAGTCTGTTTGAGCATGGCAGCCAAAAAGAAGGCACTCGTTATTGTCGAGTCGCCGGCCAAAGCTAAGAAAATTCAAGGATTTCTCGGAGACGACTATGTTGTCCGCGCGAGCGTGGGACATGTGCGCGATCTGCCCGCGAAAGCCGCCGAGATTCCCGCTGCTCTAAAAAAAGAGGCGTGGGCGAAGCTTGGTGTTAACGTAGACAGCGATTTTGACCCGCTGTACGTCGTGCCGCCGGAAAAGAAAAAGACGGTAAAGGAACTGAAAGATCTGCTGAAAGATGCAGACGAACTCATAATCGCGACCGACGAAGACCGCGAAGGTGAAAGCATTGGGTGGCATTTAATTCAGCTGCTAAGCCCAACTGTTCCCGTCAAACGCATGGTGTTTTCCGAAATTACCAATGATGCGATTCTTGAAGCTCTTTCGAATACGCGTGCTCTGGATGAAAATCTGGTCGCTGCTCAGGAAACGCGGCGCGTTGTTGACCGTTTATATGGCTACACTCTGAGTCCTTTGTTGTGGAAAAAAATTGCTCCGAAATTGTCGGCCGGGCGTGTTCAGAGCGTCGCTGTTCGAGTACTTGTCGAACGTGAAACGGAACGAATGAAGTTCCGCAGCGGCTCGTTTTGGGACCTGAAAGCAAATCTGGAGGCAAAGGGCGGAGGATCTTTCGATGCGATTCTTCAGACAGTTGGCGGCAAAAGAATCGCCACGGGTAAAGACTTTGACGAAAACACGGGGCAGCTGAAAGATGGTTCTGACGTCCTGCTGTTGAAGGAAGATGCGGCTAAAACTCTACTGGCGAAAGTTGGTTCTGCTGATTGGAGCGTCGCCAAGGTTGAGCAAAAGCGTCAAACCCGCAAGCCAGCGCCTCCGTTCACAACAAGTACAATGCAGCAGGAAGCCAGTCGCAAGTTGAATATGACGGCTCGACAGACGATGCAAACGGCGCAAAGACTGTACGAAGCCGGTCACATTACATACATGCGAACGGACAGCGTTAACCTGAGCGGTGAAGCAGTAGAGGCTGCTCGTGGTCGCATTGATAAGCTGTACGGCAGCGATTATCTGAGCCCTTCGCCACGACAGTTCACGAATAAGTCCAAGGGTGCTCAGGAAGCTCACGAAGCGATTCGTCCTGCCGGCAAAAAGATGAAGACCGCCGAGGAAATCGGTGTTAGCGGGCCTGAATTTAAGCTTTATCAGTTGATTTGGAAACGTACGATGGCCACCCAGATGGCCGATGCTCAGCTGCGTTTCGATTCTGTCTCAATTGCAGTGGAAGACGCAGAATTTCGAGCCAGCGGTCGAACGGTTGAATTCCCGGGCTTCTTTCGAGCCTACGTTGAAGGCAGCGATGATCCAGAAGCTGCAATGGACGACCAGGACTCGCCGCTTCCGGTGATGAATGAAAACGAAAAGGTCGCCTGTAATAACGTCGACGCGTTTCCTCATGAAACCAAGCCCCCAGCGCGATACACCGAAGCGTCGTTGGTGCGAAAACTTGAGGCCGAGGGTATTGGCCGCCCGTCGACGTATGCCAGTATTATCGGCACCATTCAGGATCGCGAATACGTTAACAAGAATGGAAGTCAGTTAGTGCCGACCTTTAAAGGCCTTGCGGTTACTAAGCTGCTGAAAAATTATTTTCCGCAGCTGGTCGACCTTGGCTTTACAGCAGGCATGGAGCAGACGCTCGACGATATTGCCGCGGGCACAGCGGATCGGCTGCCGTATCTGCGGGAATTTTATTCCGGTGCAGATGGAATCAATGAACTGGTCAAGCAGCGAGAAGCTGACATTGATCCTCGCGAAGCCTGCACTCTGCGACTTGATGGGATCGAAGCAGATGTCCGAGTTGGTCGCTATGGGCCGTACTTCGAAAAAACTGAAGGCGAAGAGAAGCTCACCGCGTCGATTCCGCTAACACTTGCGCCAGCAGATATCAGCAATGACCTTGCTAATCGACTGATCGAAGAAAAGCAGCGAGGTCCAACTGCACTTGGGATGCACCCGGAAGAGGGTGTGCCGATTTATCAGTTGACCGGTCCGTTTGGGCCATATCTGCAATTGGGAGAGGTAACTGAAGAACAGCCCAAGCCGAAGCGTTGCAGCATTCCAAACAGCTTCGACTCGTTAAATCTGGATCTTGATACGGCAATTAGCCTGCTGGCACTGCCCCGCCGAATCGGCAAGCATCCGTTAACCGACAAAGTTGTGAACACAGGTATCGGGCGGTTTGGGCCGTATGTTTTGCACAATAAGGTCTACGGTAGTTACGACCGTAAGGCTCACACTTACGAGTACGAAGGCAAGACATACAACGTGCTGGACATCACGATGGATGCAGCCGTTGAGATGCTAAAAAACACCAAAAAACGTGCTGCTCCGGAACCAATTCGGGAAATCGGAAAGCACCCTGCCGACGACGCTGTGCTTGGCGTGTTCGAAGGGCGTTATGGGATGTACATCAAGCATGGGAAAGTCAACGCGACGATTCCGAAAGATACGGACATCAATTCGATCACGCTTGAGCAGGCGGTTGAGTGGCTGGACGCAAAGGCAGAAAAACAAGGGATAAAGAAGCCGTCAGCGAAAAAGAAAGCGGCTCCTAAGAAAGCCACAACGAAGAAGGCCGCGACAAAGAAAACGGCCAAAAAGAAAGCTGCGAAGAAAAAGACAGACGAGTAATGTTTGCGGGCTGTCACATCGGGTCGCATGGTTCAACGCGGAGTTTTGCGACTTCGCGATGAACAGCTTCGCTGAAAATTGTGACACGCCTGGCTGATTTGTGGCCCGCAGAGGGTGAATGAGGTTTTATTCCGTTACCATTTCCGGCCAAAGTGTATTTGACCAAACCCGGTCCGATTTGAACTGTCGTCGCTTGCTGCATTATTCAAACCAGCAGCGACATTATGCAGGGCGTTGCTAGTCATATGCTGTTTCGTTTGCTGGGCCAAATCACATCTCGATATTCCTCACTTGTTGTCGGCATCTGGGTCGTGTTTCTGGCCACGTCTGTCCTGCTGGCACCACCATGGCTGTCTGTTGTTGAGAACGGTGAATTTGCATTTCTACCGGACGACTCACCCAGCGTTTTGGCGTCGCAGCTATTTCGAGAGGCGTTTCCTGACCACAGCGCATCCAGCAATATCGTGCTTGTTCTGCGTCGAGAAACATCTGCCGAAGAGGGCCTGCTGCCGGACGACCACCTGTTCATGGAAACTGTGCTGGTGCCGATGCTTAGGCGGATCGCTGGCTTTACAGAGATTGATGACGAACCGCAGGAAGCCGCTCAGCCCGAAGAGTCTTTGGTTCGAAAAATCACCTGGCGGGGCACGGAAAATATTGGGCCACTTTATGACAGCGTCGACCGAAAAGCATCGCTGATTGTTCTTGAATTACGCACGGAATTCATGGATGAAGCCAATCGTGAACTGATCAACAGAATTGAAGCAGAGCTTGAACGTCTGCGGCTGGTTCCTGCACCAAAGACATCAACCGGTTCGCCCGCTGCCGAAGTTGCAGACGACACCACTGAATCTGGAAATGGCATCAGCAGCACTAGCTCAGTGGATCTGCTGCGAGCCATACCGGTCGGACTGGACGTCGCGTTTAGTGGGACCGCGATCTACGGTCGTGATGCGATGATGGAGTCACAGAAAAGTTCGCGAGCGACGGAAAAATGGACCGTCCTGCTGGTTATTGTTTTACTGTTGATTATGTACCGAGCTCCGCTGTTGTCGATGATTCCGCTGATCACTGTCAGTGTTTCGGGCACGATTTCGCTGAGCCTGTTGGCCATCGCGGCCAAGCTTGGCTGGGTCCATTTGTTTAATGGCATTGAAGCCTATGTGACTGTCCTTGTTTACGGTGCCGGCATCGATTACTGCCTGTTCATGATCGCCCGCTATCGCGAAGAACTGCTTTCCGGTGCAACCATTGAAGAAGCGCTGTCGCTGACGCTGGAAAACGTTGGAAGTGCACTGGCAGCCAGTGCAGGCACAACAATGTGCGGCATCGGAATGATGTGTTTTGCTGAGTTTGGTAAGTTTCAGCAGGCCGGAATCGCAATTTCATTCGGATTATTTATTTGCCTGTGTGCCTCATTAACTCTGACTCCTGCAATTGTGCGACTTTTTGGCCGTTGGGCGTTTTGGCCTAAAATTCCAGCCAGTCAGTCTGCTTCCGGCGCCACCTGGGTAGCACGCCCCGATTTCTTTTCTCGGCTTATTAATCTTCCCATTCTGAAAACCGGATGGTCACGGATGGCGCAACTATTATTGCGAAAGCCATGGACGATGTGGCTCGGAAGCATTCTGGGGATGCTTCCGTTTTCGATCATTGGGTTTCTGTGCTTTGGCTATCTTAGTTACGGGTTGCTGTCGGACCTGCCTCAGAATGCGCCCAGCGTTCGCGGCGCCAAGGCTTTGCAGGCACACTTCCCCGGCGGTGAAGGTGTGCCAGTGCGAGCGATTATCCGCGTTCCTGGGAAAGACTATACTCGCATGACGCCTCGCCCTCCGGCGGATGTCACCGAACTCACCGAAGCGATTCTGGAGAAGAAAGACGAATTGGGGATTCAATCCGTCAGGTCATTGGCCGATCCGAAAGGCGGGCGTGATATCGGCAACATCATTCTGGCTGCAGAGCGTCTACGTGCCATCCAGTTGTTTGCGTCACGCGAAGACCCTTCAGTTACTCGTCTGGACATCATTTTTCGAAATGACCCGTTTTCAAAAACCAGCATCGACGAATTTCGCACGATGCGGACCGCCCTGCCCCTTATGCTGCCTGAATCAATGAAGGGCGCGACAATTTCGTTTGCCGGTGAAACAGCAAATCTCAGCGATCTGAAAGAAGTAACGGATCGCGATCGAGTGCGTGTTAATATTCTGGTGACTGGCGTGGTGTTTTTGATTTTATGGATGCTGTTGCGACAACCTGGAATTTGCGCTTATCTGATTGTGACGGTGCTGTTTAGTTATTTTGCGACGTTGGGATGTACCTATCTGTTTTTCTGGGCCTCCGATCCAACTGGATTTGCCGGACTGGATTGGAAGGTTCCCATGTTCCTCTTTACGATTTTGATTGCCGTCGGGGAAGACTACAACATCTTCCTGTTGACTCGGATTGAAGAAGAAAAGAAGCAGCACGGTCCGGTGGAAAGTATCACCGTTGCCTTAAATCACACGGGCAGCATCATCAGTAGTTGCGGCATCATTATGGCCGGTACATTTTCTTCTTTGATGGCAGGAAGTCTTGCGGGAATGGACCAGCTTGGTTTTGCTCTGGCTCTTGGCGTGGTGCTGGACACGTTTGTGGTGCGGCCAATCATGGTTCCGGCTTATCTTATTCTTTTGGCAGAAGGACGATTTCGATTCGGGTTTCGAAAAGCGGCTGCGGCTGATGCGGATCTCACCGATGGCCCATCCGCTGATTCGTAAATCGATAACGAAAACGTGTGGGTGAAGCTGTGTCTATTCACAAGCTGGGTCAGTTTCAACGCCGTTTGAGCTTCAACTGGTTACTCGCCACGTTGAAAAGCGATCGCATTAAGCGGCTTTGGGTTCTAAACAATTCGTAAATTTCTGCCCCGATGAAGCGGCATTGCGAGCCTAGTGAATCTTTAGCAGGACTTCGTTTCTGTTGTTATTTGTCAACACGCGTTGCCTTGCGGCGACGCGGCAGATTTCCAAATGCGAGGCCAATGACCGTGTTTCATTGGGTTTACGCAAAAGTGAACATTACGGCACCGCGTTTGTAAAGAAAGGCCTTCACATACCAGTTTGGCGTTGATCGGTAACTGTTCCGAGCCACGTTCAGGAAACGCGTTGTGAGGGTGAAAATGGATTCTTCTGAACTACTTGTTCTTTGTAGCAGCCAGCCGGGTTTTCTAAGAACTCTTGGCGGCAAGCTCGCTGGTCGTTGCCGGTTGCTGGAATGCTATTCACTGACGGAAGCGGCTCAGATGATGCAGCTTCATCAGCCCCGCGTCGCTCTGATCGACCTTAGAAAAGCCGGTGTTCAGCGTTTCGATCGTACTTGGGCGATGGGCCAGAACTCGAAAACAACCTTTCTAGTTGTCGTCACCAATCTTGGTGAACTGGATCCGTCTCAGATTCCCATTGAGATCTCTGAGCAGGTGATTCACGTCGAAGTCGATGCCGTAAGCGGCGATCTGATTTCAACGTTCGAAGCAGTTAAAGATCTTTTGGACAGCAAGTCTATGTTGGCAAAGTTGTCTGCAGAAAAACGGCCCTCACAACCAGAAATGAGCGACGGAGTAGCCTCGGTTCGCTTTGATGTGAATTCGCCGCATTACATTGTGCGTTCAGGGCAGCACCAGGCCGGCGCTTCATTTTCCGGCGCGCAGAATTCAGCTTCAGCTTCGTCGCCAGAGCCGGACGACCGGGGGCGACTGTCACTTTTAGAACGCTACCGCACGCGCTCTCCCGAGTTGAGGCAAATGCTGGAACGTCTTGAGATCGCAGCACGTCACGACGTTACGATTCTGTTGATAGGCGAAACTGGTTCCGGTAAAACTCACCTTGCTCAGCTGATCCACGAATCATCTCAACGGGCCAGCGATCCGTTTTTGACAGTTGCGTGTGGCGCACTGCCGGGAGAACTGATTGAAAGCGAATTGTTTGGGCACGTCAAAGGATCATTCACGAGTGCTCATGCGGACAAAGACGGCAAGTTTCTGGCGGCTGGCCGAGGCACGATTCTGCTGGATGAAATTGACGTTCTAACGCCAGAACAGCAAGTGAAGCTACTGCGGGTCATTGAACGAGGTCTGTTTGAACCAGTTGGTTCCAATAAAACGCTGAAGGTGGAAGCTCGTATTATCGCTGCCAGCAATCTTGAGCTGCAGCCATTGGTTGAACAGGGACGTTTTCGTCCAGACCTGTACTATCGACTTAACACCTTGAGCTTCACCATTCCACCACTTCGTAAACGCCTTCCGGATATTGAAACGCTGGCTCGCTACTTCATTCATCTGCATGCCGAAAGTCACGGTATTGAAGTCCTGGAAGTGAGTGACAGCTTCATTGACTGCCTGATCAGTTATCCATGGCCAGGCAATGTCCGCGAAATGGAAAACGCAATTCGCAGTGCAGTGATCTTCAGCAAAGGCGGACTTCTGACTAAGCAGACGCTTCCGCCGAATATCGTATCCGGCGCGGCTGGCCCGGCCAGCGATCCGTCTGTGGCATCGTTTTTTGGCGGCCGAAAAGGGCAGTCACTTGGAAACCGAATTGAATTGACCGAAAAAGACATCATCGAACAGGCTTTGTTGAACAACAGCTTTAGCCGCACCAGGACCGCCAGGCAACTGGGAGTCAGTCGGGTTACGCTCTACAACAAGATGAAAAAATACGGGATGATGCCGAACGGCAAAGACTGATCCGGACCGAACGCAAGTCGTCTGCGCGTCTCAGGAAATTTCCGGCGTTTCTGACAGTCGATCGACTGTCACTTTGTCGGATTGCCTTTCGTTTCCGCAATTTGTGAAACGAAGCTGCTGGGCAGAAATCGCCTGTAAAACGGAATTCACTTTCCGCGACCTTCAATTTATGTAAACTTGACGAACTGTCGTCCGTTTTGCAAATTGAAAAGGTCGTGCTCATGCTGATTCGTTCCGCGCCGCTGTCCGTTGTTTTTTTATCGCTACTGACAATGTTTATTGCAGCCCCGCAGACCGGGTTTGCTCAGACGGCGAACGACGTTAAGCCACCAGCCGAGTCGAAGCCTGCGGCCGGGGCTGACAAAGACGGTTGGTCACCGCTGTTCAACGGTAAGGACCTTGATGGCTGGAAGGTGACGAATTTCGGCGGAGAAGGGCCTGTTGCGTTTGAAGAAGGCAACGTAGTGATTTCGCAGGGAGTAGACCTGTCGGGCATCACGAGCACTCGCAAAGATCTTCCCAAATGCAATTACGAGATCGAACTTGAAGCTAAACGTGCAGAGGGCAGTGATTTCTTTGTCGGCCTGACGTTTCCTGTGCGGGACAGCAGTTGCAGCTTGATTCTTGGTGGCTGGGGCGGTGGCGTTTGCGGGCTATCCAGCATAGACGGCATGGACGCATCAGAAAATGAAACCACCAGCTACACGTCATTCACTAACAATCAGTGGTACAAAGTCCGCGTGCAGGTGACCGACAAAAAAATTCAAGCCTGGCTTGATAAAGCGTCAGTCGTCGATGTTGAAACGGCAGACAAGAAAATCAACGTGCGGTTTGAAGTGGACCCTTCGAGGCCCATGGGATTCTGCACTTATCAATCTACCGCTCATATTCGCCATGCTCGCATGCGTTTGCTGCCGGCCGTTGAGCAACCAGGTGGCGTTAAGTGAACAAAATTTACGTATTCGGTGGAGTTATGGCACCAGTGCGATGTGGCGGTTTTGCCACATTTAAAATCATTTTGACGCTTTGCTGGTTTACACGTCTCAGGAAGTCTCGTTTTTACGTGGATTCTGCAGCGTAGCGGCTGAAAAATTCAGCTGAACAGATTGGATCCGATTTCTGGCACGGGGTTTGCTTTTTGTTAAGTCCCATTACCCGACACAATCGGCCAACTGTAAAACTGACTACGGAAGACTCCTGTGAAACTAGCCTACCTTGCCGAAGTTACTGCACTGGTGTCAGCACACAGCAAAATGCTGATTGAACAGCCTGAGCAGATTTCGAATGCGTTGCTTGGAGACTATCACATCCAGTCTCGCAACAGATTTAATCGCTGGATGCGCGACCTGAACGATCTTGAAAGCGGCGTTTCAATTCGAGACCCGCTGCACTTGTTTGGATTGAGTTCGCGGTACCCGCCGATTCAGTCAATCACGGAACAGGTTCTGATTAACGACCTTTTGAACCGCGTCTGGACCGTCATTCTGGTGGCCTGCGACGTTCATCGCGGCGAAAATCGAATTCAGCCTCTGGCACACAACGTCTATCGGAGTCAGATGACAGTGCGGCATCAGGCGTTGAGTGTCTGCATGAACCATCCGACAATGAAGCCGGAACAGCTTGTTCATATCGAAAAGCTTCGTTCCTCTTCCGAGCGATGGGCTGATCTGCTGAACTGTTCGTTGATGTCAACCTATGATCTGTGGGACTACGCGTTTGACAGTACTCGAGCACGCGAGTTTTTTAACGACCGTTTTCGAAACGAACGGCTGTCTGCCGAAAACAGCCAGGCGTGGTCTTTGATTCTGGCCGGGTTGCGTCATAGCTTTCCAGACATGGATGGACTGTCAGCCCCTGTGCACGACGACGATCGCATGATTACTCGCAGCATCATTGACTGCTTCCCCGGTGACACACAGAGTATGGCCGTATGGTCACTTCCAACAATCCAGAAGTCTCACATGGCCTGATTTCGATCGAGCCTGATTTCGGAAACACTGCTGCTGCCACATTGAGGAGACATGAACAGTTGGGCCGAAGTTTGGCAGAATATTTCTGACGAAACGACAAAACAGCCATCGAAACGCCCGCCGCCCGTGCCATTCCGCAAGTGCGTTTTCTTATTGCCGCTTGCATCAAGCGTATCATTCCACCGACATGAATTCCCATACGGAATGATATGCGCCCACGTCGTCGAACCATTGCAGCAGCGTGGTAAAGAATTCGTCTGCTCCCAGTGTGCCGCTGTCGCCAATCACGATCAGCTTTCGCCGAGCGCGGGTGAGTGCCACGTTCATGCGTCGAGCGTCTGACAGAAATCCAACTTCGCCTTTGCTGTTGGATCTGACTGTGCACATCACGACGGCTTCTTTTTCACGACCCTGAAATCCATCAACCGTGTCGATTTCAAGCTGATCGTATTCAGCATGCTGGCGCAACCAACGTACCTGAGCCGCATAGGGAGCGATAACGGCGATGTCTTTCGGGCTGAGCCCCGCTTCGCATAGAAGTCTTACCTGATCCAGAACAAGCTTGCCTTCCTGCGGATTAAGCCGGCTAAGGCCTTCTGGTTCCTGTTCTTCTTCCCATCCGGCACCTGCCGTATCGATAAATGTGACAGGCGAAGAATCGAAGCCATCGCTGCGAACCTGAGGCAGGTCCGACAGCAGATGGCCACTTACCGATTCGTCCGCCATTAATGTGTTGTTGTAAAAGTGCTGCGACGAAAAACGCATGATCTGTTCGTGCATTCTGTATTGCACAGTCAGCTGGCGAGTTATGCTGTCGCCATGAGCTTCTACCAGTCGCTGCATGAGACTGATGTCGTAGCCTTCTTTTGCGGCGGTTCTGGAAAGGATCGTTGGAGGCAGCTGGCAATGGTCTCCGGCCAGTACAATTCGGTCGGCGAACTTCAGCGGCACCCAGCAGCCAGGTTCTACGCTTTGGCAGGCTTCATCTATCACCAGCAGGTCGAACGGGTGGTCTTCGATGATGCTGAAGTCGAAGCTGACCGTCGCACAAATTACTCGTGCATCTGCGATAACTTCACCAATGGCCTGACGTTCCATCATGCGGGCCTGTCGTCGCAGTTCGCGAATTTCCTGCTTCTGTTGATATCGCTGTCCCGGAGCAGGTCTTGCTCGAGTATACCGGTTGGCTTTGCGTTCAATCTGTTCGGCTTCTCGCAGCATTTCCTGAATCAGTGGGTAGGAATCGTGCTGTTCAACCAGCGCGTCCAGCGTTCGAGCTCGGACGACTTCCAGCACGCGAGCGGGATGTCCCAGTCTAATGGCAGGTTCACCGGCTGCGACAAGGCGTTCCAGCAGGTTATCGACGGCCGTGTTGCTGGGAGCACACGCGAGAACTCGTTCTCCGTTCGCAACGGCCTGTCGAATGATTTCGACAACTGTGGTTGTCTTGCCGGTGCCGGGCGGGCCATGAATGATCGCAATGTCGTTTGCAGACATTGCAAATTCCACTGCGTTTTGCTGCGACGGATTCAGCTTTTCTGATCGAGCTACTTTCACATTTGGGCGAAACGTGGGCTGACGATCGTATAGCAACATGTCGCGTAATTGCCCGAGTCTTGCTGTTGCGTTTTGGGCCGCATCCATGGCAGCAATTTGGCGTTTTCGGGTGACTTCATCAGGCGACAGGTCCAGGCGAAATTGATCTCCTGCCGGCCAGGTATCGACGGCGATCTCGACGGAATCCATTCGGCGTTCACTAACGACGCCTTGAATGGACTGCACGCGGTCGTTGCCTTCTGACGACAGAATTACCGGGCTACCAACTTTGAATTTGTGCCATGGCAGTCGTTCGAGCGACTTTCTTTTTTGCAGTTTCAGCAGATATCGACCGCCCAGGCCCGATGCGTGACTGCTGATAAACAGTTCCAGCAGCGTTTCGCCGCCTCGTTCCGCCATGGCCGACGAACGGACCTTACGCCTTTCTTCAAGACGTTCAATTTCCGCTTCGCCCTCCATATCCAGCCAGCGGCGCAGGTTGTTGAAGTGTTCTTGAGCTTGTATTGGTCGTAGTTCTTGCGGCATGGCGATGGAGCATACTAACCTGTCACCGCAGCACAATTGAACCCACCCGCTGCGACGGCAACAACGTTCACGTTTCTGCGGAAACATCCGTCCAAAGCAACTTACAGACAACACGTGGCTGGTTTTGGGTCGTGGAAAACCGGTCATCGACCGAAACGCGGCATTCGCGTCCATGATGCAGTGTAAAACGCCGCACAAGGTTTTTATCTACATTTCCACGCTCAGATCAATCCCGTTAAGAACGCAACGTGAATACTATTAATCAAGTGTTTCTGAATCGCCTGCGGCACATGGGAACCGTCGAGGGCCTCTCTACGTTGGTGCTGTTCGGCCTCGCGATGCCGCTGAAATATATGGCTAATATGCCAATGGCCGTGCGAATTGTGGGATCGCTGCACGGATTTCTGTTTGTGACTTTGGCCATGATGCTGATGTTGGCCATTAAAAAGGTGCCGATTCCACGTAGCCTCGCATTTGCTGGAATCGTCGCCGCGATAATCCCATTTGGTCCGTTTATATTCGACCGTTGGCTCGCACGTGTCGCGACAGATTCTGACGCGTAGCGGTTGCCGAGTGGCGGAGGTCCAATCGGGCTATGGTGTTTTCGTTTTGTTTATGCTTTCAATGCGATGGGTCAGCCAGATTTTGAAGTCTCTTCGTCGGGATTCCGACGAATTCGGTGTCGGCGGAAACATCAAAATGAAGACGTCGATCTGCTGAGAATCAAGTCCCCGAGCACGCCACCAGTTGCTATCGGTAAAGTCTGCATCTTCAAGACGCGTACCGTATAAATTGGCCAGCGCGAGTTCCGTTTCCTTCAGGATGGTCGCTTCCAGGTTTGCTCCGCTAAGGTCTGCTCCCGTGAGGTCGGCTCCGGTAAGGTCAGCCATCGGCAGAAAAGCGTCCCCCATTTTGGCCGCCACGAATTTTGCTTTTTGAGCGTTCGACTGCTCCAGCGATGCCGACAATAGATCGGCATTGCGAAAGTCCGTTTCTAATAGAACGGTCTTAAAAAGCGTCGCATTACGAAGCTTCGCCTTTGACAGGTCGGCCTTTGTCAGATCCGAAAGATCCAACGCTGAACCTTCCAGAATAGCGCCCGTCATGCGGACGCCGGAAAAGTTGCACGATGTTAATCGGCCCGATTCAACACGGACGCCCGCCAGGTCGATACCTCGCAGATCCAGATTGTCCAGCAAAGCACTCCGCCATTCGGTATTGCCTGCTGCGGCAAGCTGAAGAAAACATTCTGCTCGTTGCACCGGAGTGAGTCCCGCGTGACACAGTGACCAGAAGGCGTTTTCTTTTTCGGCCGCTGAAGCACGAGACATCTGAGATGTCATCAGGTAGAAGTTGACTGTAATCACGCTGGCGATGACGATGGCAATGAGCCAGGCAACAACTGGTCGAATGCTTCCGTGAGCGGGCCTGTTCTGGGCGTCTTCCAATTTCTCTACACGTTTTTCTAATTCTAATTGTTCACTCATCGCTGCCTGTTTCGCTTACTAACACTGTTGTTCCACCGCCGAAATTGACTGATTTTGATGACTAAATGCGACCGCATGGTCATCGAGCGAATTGGAAAACCAGAGCTCGGTCATCCCGCATTTGTCTGCAAAGCAGCCACGGACGTTATCATCTGGCGGTCAACTTAGCATAATAATCAGCCCTCAATTTAACGGAAAATCGATTGAACGTCGAAACAGACAACACGGACCATATAAATCCCGTTTCCGGTACCAGGACAGCCAGGGCCCGGCGTTCCGGAAAGCGTCCGGTCTTTTATCTGGTGGCTGTTCTTTTGGGACTGTCGCCGTTTATTGCTCTTGAAATACTTCTGCGAGTTTTCGGAATCGGCGAGGACGCAGCAAACGCTGAACTGCATTCAGGCTTTGGAAACGTTGCGCCATTGTTTGAGCTCGACAACGCGCAACTGGCCTATCGGACAAGCCATGTGAAGGAGCAATTCTTTGTTGCTGACTCCTTTTCGGCGAAGAAGTCTGCGAACGAATTTCGCATTTTCTGCCTTGGCGGTTCCACCGTTCAGGGGCGCCCTTATCGTCCTGAAACGTCGTTCGGACAGTGGCTGGAACTGGAACTAAACGCGACAGGTTCGAATAACACATTCAATGTTGTCAATTGCGGAGGCATCTCGTACGCCAGCTATCGGCTGCGTCCGGTATTGAAAGAGGTTCTGAACTACGAACCGGACTTGATTATTGTGGCCACTGGTCACAACGAGTTTCTCGAAGATCGCACGTACGATTCCGTGAAGTCTCGATCTGGTATTCGGCTGCGGGTGGAAGATTCTGCAAGATCGCTTCGTACCGTCATGCTGTTGCGAAAGTTAGTGGGCGGTGAACCTCGCGTTGAACCGACGGAAGAAACAGAACCCCTTCCCGATGAAGTGGAAACGCGACTGGATAACGATGCCGGCTACGCTTCGTACCATCGCGATGAGGAATGGCGTGCTCAGGTATGCGACGAATTTGCCGCGTCTGTGACGGACATGGCAGAAACATGCAACGCTGCCGGTGTGCCGATTGTTCTGGTACGTCTGGGAGGAAACCTGCGAGACTGTCCGCCATTCAAATCAGAGCACCGGGTGGACCTTTCGGTCGAAGATGAACAGACATGGCAGGCCTTGTTTGACGAAGCCGCTGCCGTTGCTGAAAAAGATGCGAAGAAGGCTCTCGAACTCTATCAGCGTGCTGCCAGAATAGACGACCAATATCCGCTGCTGCATTTTCGTATTGCCCGAACTCTTGATAGGCTCGGTCGATTTAACGACGCGCTGGTGAGTTACCAGGCCGCATTGGATCAGGATATCTGTCCGTTGAGAATGTCGACAACGATTGTGGAACGGCTGAAAGCGATCGCTACAGAGCATTCCGTGCCGCTTGTCGATGCGGAATCAGCGGTCGCGGCGATGAGTCCTCACGCTATTTCGGGGTATGACGTTTACATCGATCACGTTCATCCAACAATCGGTGCTCATCAGCGGATCGCGACGGAAATTGTCCACACACTTCGCGAACAGAAAATGTTCAACTTCAAAACATCGTTAACCGTGACACAGCGCCGGCAGCTTTACAAAGCTCAGATTCAACAACTGGAATCGACATACTATTCCAACGGCCGTCGAAGAATTGGCTGGCTGGAAGGCTGGGCCCGGCGACAGCGACTGTTTAATGAAACACTTCCCGTTGATGTTAGAGGTTATGTGTCGACTTCTTCTCGCTATCTTGATCTGCACCGTTTTGATAGCGCATTTGAGAATATGGTTGCCGCCGTTCATCTGCAGAAGGATGCGTCGGGTCTGTTTGTGAAGGCAGCTGCAGCAGTCTTCCAGCAGGGGCGTGTGCGTGATTCGCGCTGGATTCTGGAACAGTTGCAGCAGTGTTCGCTAAGTGATGAACAACTGCGGCCAGTTGACCTTGGCCTATTGGTACTGGCGTTTGAGGACAATAACGCTGCAGCGGCCAGTCAGCTCTTCAGTAAAAGAGCTGAACAATGGCCGGAAATCATTACGAATGATGATTCCGGCTGGGTAAAGGCGATGCCGGACGTCAGCGATCGCATCCGCCGCGAGAATTTCTTGCCGTCGCCGTGAACCTGGTTCGCAAAAAACGTTACCGCCGTTTATTCGCGTCTGTCCGATCGAAGCATATTTGTTCGAGCTTCCAGCTGGCCAATATGCGGCTTCATCACGTTTGAATTCTGTTCAAAGCGAGCATTCTTCGGCACTGCTACAATACCGGAATCGGTTACTGTCAGGCCATGTCGGCGATCTTCGTCTGAGTCATAGCCAATACGCATGCCTTCAGGGATCTGTACGTTTTTGTCGATGATGGCTCGACGAATGCGAGCGTATCGGCCGACTTTCACACCTTCATACAGAATAGAGTCTCGCACTTCCGCATAGCTGCTGACACGAACCGACGGGCCGAGAATAGACCGTTCCACGGTTCCTCCTGAAACGATTGTTCCTGGACAGACCATGCTGTCCAGCGCCTGTCCCACCCGATGTTTTCCGGGCGACGTATCGTTGAATACAAATTTCGGCGGCGGCAGCGGTCGTTGATAAGAGCGAATAGGCCAGCTTGTATCGTACAGATTGAACTTAGGATCAACTGAAATTAGATCCATGTTCGTTTCGTAGTACGAATCAAGAGTTCCAACGTCTTTCCAATAACCGGGCTGGCCCGTTTTTTCATCAAGGAATGGCCACGCGCGCACCAGATGTTTGTTGATGATTGACGGAATGATGTCCTGACCAAAGTCGCGGTTGCTATTTGGTTTGTTGGCGTCTCGGCACAGGTGGTCAAACAGAAACTCTGTTCGAAAGACATAGATGCCCATTGATGCCAGGCATTGAGTTGGATCGTTGGGTATAGCCTGAGGCTGATCAGGCTTTTCACTGAAGTCGATAATGCGGTTGTCGTCATTAACCTTCATGACACCAAAACGTCGGCCCTCCTGAAGAGGAACCGGCAGGCACGCAACACTACAATCGGCTTCGGACTGAATGTGGTCGGCGACGAACCCCGAATAATCCATGCGGTAAATATGGTCGCCGCTAAGAATTAGCACGTGGCTCGGTGCAATTTGTTCGATTGTGTAGATGTTCTGGTACATCGCGTCAGCGGTGCCAAGATACCAGTTTTCATCAACGCGTTGTTCGGGAGGACGCACGGTGACAAACTCACCCAGCTCGGACGACATGAAGTGCCAACCACGCTCGATGTGTCGTTCAAGACTGGCCGCCTTGTACTGTGTGACGACCAGAATCTTCCGCAGCCCGCTGTTGATACAGTTGGACAATGTAAAGTCGATAATGCGAAATGCCCCGCCAAAGGGCACAGCTGGCTTGCTGCGGTCAAGGGTTAGCGGCTCCAGCCGAGCTCCCTTGCCACCTGCAAGAATAACCGTAAGAACGTTGTTCATGTGATTTCCGTCTTTACAGAACTGCTCTTTGGAACGCGTCTAATAAATCGCGCTCTCTTGAGCTTGGTCGGTCTTCCCGCCGTCTGTGCAGGTAATTTACTGCTTGCCAATGCCATTTGTCGACAGGGGACTAACTTCTATTCAGCGGTTTTGAATTCTTCTTGCAACGACAACCTTTGCTTTTCCATCCAGGCGGATGAAGAACAAAACGCGAGCCGGACCATCGCCGCGAGGCAGTTTTTTCTGCAAAGCCGCCGCATCAACGCTTAGATGACGGCACTTGATTTCATAGTCGCGACTGGGCACCGCTCGCAAATATCGATTCACTTCGCGCGGGTTATTCCCCAACACTGCATCCACCTGAAACGCGGTGACAAAGCTGGTTTCCGGTAGTTGATTGCTGGTTAGGTACTCGTCACTTCTGTCCAGTCGCTGCATGTTGTGTATTTCGCCAACAGCGTCAAGCAGTCCGGAGCGAACGACAGCCGGGTCTGGATCGAAGATGTATTCCAGAACCTCAGGAGATTGAGGGCAGAACGCAGAAAGAGTGGCTACTGAAATTGTTTCGCCGGTTTGCAGAACTGTTGCTCGGAAATCATGTTCGCCCGCAAGGTCTCCGAACCACACCGTTGCCTCACGACACTCACCGTTCAGGCTGATGAGTTCGATTTCACAGCCAGGAAACTTCTGCATAAAATTGCTGGCCGGCCCCAGCTTGATCGCTCCACCGGCCGCCGTTTTGGTCGCCATTTGCATCCAGCCGAGATCAGGACAATATTGTTCCAGCCGTGTTGCCGGTCGATCGCGACCGACGCGGCGATCAGGGTCGGCGTGAATAAGTCGTCCAGTCAGATCCAGTTGATGTGCATCGGCTGTTTGCTGCTGGAGTTCGAATTGGGATGACGTTGCGTTGCGATTCCAGACTTCATTGTTCCACTGACATCGCAGGCTCATGGCTGGATCGACATCGACAGAAGTCACCGGTCCGCGTGCCAGCAGCGCGGCGGCATCAACTCCGATACCGCTGCAGATATCCAGCACTTCAGTGTCCCGCGGAAACCGTTTTGCTTTGTATTGAGCAACCTGCCACGCGGTTGACTGCTGCAGGGAAACAGGAGTGAGCCAGAGTTGGTCGCTGTGCGGCAGCAGTGTTTTGGCTGTTTTGCGGCCATCCAGCAGAATGAAGGCTGCTCGCACCAATGCCGGATGGTGCCGTTCTCGAAGTCGTTCCTGCAGCCCTAGTTCTTTGCCGGTGGACGACAGGATCTCGTCAAGCAGTTCGGGCAACTCTTTCAGTTGACTCAGTAGATCTGCTTCTTCGGGGAAATCAGTTTCTTGAAATTCAGTCACGTTCACGTTTCTACAGGTTCTGATCGAAGGGTGCGTTCAAACTTCACAATATCGTCGAAGTGTATGTAATGACGGCAAATCAGCGGACAAATCGATCGTATCGAAGAAACCAGGGCTAAAAGTTAACAGAGCTGAATTCGGCCAGACCGCTGGTTGGTGCCAGGTGTCCGAGCGTATTCGCCATGGCATTGGCCCGGTCTTCCGGCAACTAAGTGCCTGGGACCGGCCATATTTGCCGTGGCGTTCGGCTAATCTGCATGCAGGCGACTGCTGATCGGTGTTCGAAGGTAAACACGGGTTTTCCCACGACCGCAGAAAGCTACGATTCTGTTTCGCAGCGTCTTGATCCAAATCGACAACAGTCGAAGCTGCCTGCTTCGACTGGTCCAGGCATCATCAATCAAAAAAGTGAATCGCGCGTTGGTTCAGCGGTAGTTCCGGTTTATGGCAGCTTATCGAGAACACATTACGGTAAGTGGTGCGCTAGGTATTGCCTATGCGTTCGGCGCCGTTTTTGCGTTCGGTTTTTCGATCACTCAGGCGATCATTGCTGCAATTCTGACATGGATTTCCGGAATGCTGCCCGACATGGATTCTGAAAGCGGCAAGCCCGTTCGCGAACTGTTTGGCGTCACCTCGGCTCTTGCTCCGGTTTTGCTGCTGCAACACACCAGCAAACTGGGAATCAGCGGCGACCGGGAAATGCTGTTCGCTTTGCTGCTTTACGGAGCCGTACGTTACGGCGGGGCCGCAGTTTTGGGGCGACTGACCGTGCATCGAGGCATGTTTCACAGTCTTCCGGCCTTGATTATCGCCACAGAAATGACATTTCTTTGTTATGCGAGCCCAGCAATAAAAGTTCGTTTGCTGATGGCATTGGGCGTTGCCCTGGGGTTTCTGTCGCACCTTGTACTGGACGAAATGTACAGTGTGCAATGGGATGGAGTTCGCGTGAAACTGAACAAGTCGGCGGGCAGCGCGTTGAAGTTTTTTGGCAAAGAGTCGATACCGAATGGCTTGGCATTGGGGCTGATGATGTTTCTGACGTATGCCAGCCTGTCTTCAGCAGGCGTAATTCCAGACCCCAGCAGGAAGCCAGCTCCTGACATAATGGAAATCACCAGCGAGATGAAAGACGCTCCAGCCTATCGAATGGCGGACGAGCCCAAGGGCACCATCTATCGATAGCTCGGATGCTGGTTGAGCGTGAATTGACGTAACTCGAACAAATCGTGTGTTTTGGAGACATCTGCGGCCACTGGTGTGGCCGTGTTTTCTGAAACGTGAGACTTCTTTCGAACAGCCAGCGGTCTCGTTCTGTGGCGGCAATGCCCGAAATCGCGAAGTGCATCCGATTTGATACGCGTTCGGAGCATCTCGGTTGAATTGCGAGGTTTCCGGTTTAACCTTTGTTCCTCGCACCTGGAAACGCTTGTTTCGAGGCATCCAAGAACAGCTTAAATGATAAGGTAATACTGTGGACGCAAAGATTGTCCTGCTGCCCGGAGACGGAATCGGCCCTGAAATTGTTGCTCAGGGAAAACGAGTGCTGGAAGCAGTTGCCGCAAAATTTGGGCATACGTTTTCCATGTCGGAACACCCCATCGGTGGCAACGCGATTGATAGCTTTGGCGACCCATTGCCTCAGCCGACAATCGATGCCTGCCGAGATTCTGCTGCAATCCTGCTGGGCGCTGTCGGAGGTCCCAAATGGGATGACCCCACAGCTAAGACGCGACCGGAAGTTGGCCTGTTGAAGATTCGCCGCGAACTCGGATTGTTTGCGAACCTTCGTCCAATTCAAACATGGGATGAACTTGTCGATGCGTCGCCACTTCGTCGAGAAATCGTTGCTGGCACTGACATCCTGTTTTTTCGCGAACTAACGGGTGGTATTTATTTTGGCGATTCGGGCCGAAGACCTCACCCTAGCGGAGAACAGGCTTACAACGAAATGGTGTATTCGACCGGTGAAATCGAACGGATTGTGCGACTCGCAGCGCAGGCTGCCAGACAGCGCCGGGGCAAGCTGACGTCAGTCGATAAGGCGAACGTCCTTGAAGTGTCGCGATTGTGGCGGCAGGTTGCACAGCGAATCATCACGGAAGAGTTTCCTGACATAAAGTACGAAGTTGTGCTTGTTGATTCGATGGCCATGCATCTGATTGCTCGGCCTAAAGAATTCGACGTTGTAGTTACTGGCAATTTGTTTGGCGATATTCTCACCGACGAAGCGTCAATGCTGCCCGGTTCACTGGGACTGCTGCCGTCTGCATCGCTAGGTAGCGATGGTCCGGGGCTTTACGAACCAATTCACGGATCGGCTCCGGATATCGCCGGGTTGAATGTTGCCAACCCACTAGCCACCTGTCTGGCCGCGGCGATGCTGTTGCGACACTCATTGAAGTTGGAAGCAGAAGCAGAAGCCATTGAAGCTGCTGTTGCGGCAGTTTTGAAGGACGGTCACCGCACAAAGGACATCGCAGCCAATGGGCCATCGATTTCAACGACAGCAATGGGTGACGTTGTCGTAGAGAAGCTGAACGCATAGGCACTGGAATGTAATTTAGTTACCCGAGTGGGCCCGGCCTTAAGAAAAGGCCGGGCCTTTCTTTTTTCCGCGTTCTTCACGGCCATTTCAAAGGGTCTGAGTCAAACCTGCTGCATGCACAGGAAGCGAAGTGGAATTGACCTGAATCCGACGGGCTTCGTTGTAAGGCAACAGGCAGGTAGTGTCGTTGTATCGATGCGTAAACAGTGTCGAATGTCAGCAATACTGCGAATTGACTAGATGCGACATATGGGGGCTATACGCAGGCTTGCCGGGTCCTGGAATGTGGAAAAGAAGGGCGGCTTATGCTGCTTCGGTTGAATGCGGCAGTTTGTGTTTTTAACCTTCTCCGCTTGGCTAAGTATGTAATTTGGCATGTCAATTTTAGGTTCCTTGGTTAACACACGGAGAAGTTCAATGAAGCACGTTCTTTCACTTATGATGGTTTTTGGCTTGGGATCATTTCTGGCTCCTGCTGATGCAGCTGCCGATTGCTGTGGTCGTGCAGCAGTAAGTTCTTGTGGCGGATGCAGCAGCTGTGCAGCGGCTCCAGCTCCCAGCAGTGGTTGCGGAAGCCACCACTCATTCAGCTCTTGCGGCACATGCAGTGCTCCAACTCCAACTCCAACCTGCTGCGAATCAGCTCCAACCTGCTGCAAGCCAGCTAAGGTAAAATGCTGCAAGCCAGTCCGAGTAAAGTGCTGCAAGCCAGTTAAGGTTAAGCATGTTCGCTGCAAGAAGTCTTGCTGCTGCAACTAATGGCATCAGCGATGCGTTTTGCTTTCTGTTTGGGGCCATTTTGAATGATGGCTCCGGCAACAGCGATCAATCCAAAAATAGAGCTCGAAGTTGACTCAAGTTGACCTCGAGCTCTTTTGTTTTGGATTTTTGAACGTCTTTCTTACTCAAACTGACCGATCGCAATTGGAAAATCCCGTGAAAATCCAATTTGCAGACTTAACGTAGGCGAACCGTAATGAAACAATAACTGTCATTACTAATCCTCGACTGAGTTGGCTTTTCCGGGCTGCCTCAGTCGTTTTGCTTTTTAAGCTTGAAATTTTGCCACGTCGTTTGTCGGCGTCGGTGAACAACATGAATTACAGTGATCGCTATGCCAAGGCACCTGACCTCTCTTTACGACCTGTCCGTCGACGATTTGAAGTCTGTCCTGAAAACGGCGGCCGACTTAAAGGCTCTCTACAAGAGCGGCGACCGGCCTCAGTTATTTCCGGGACGTGTTCTCGCACAGCTGTTCGAGAAACCATCGCTGCGAACTCGGAACAGCTTCGAAGCGGCAATGATCAACCTTGGCGGTGGAGGTATTTTTCTGAGCACGGCTGAGGCTGGTCTGAACGGCCGTGAATCGCTGCATGACGTAGCCACAGTGCTGAGTTCATATAGCGATATCATCACGATGCGAACTTTCTCGCAGACGTTGATCGAAGAGTTTGCCGCGTTGAGTTCCTGTCCCGTCGTCAATGCACTTTCCGACGAACGTCATCCCTGTCAGGCATTGACCGACCTGATGACTCTACAGGAAGTTTTCGGTACGTTGTCGGGGTTGCACATTGTCTTTGTCGGTGACGGCAATAACGTTGCCGCGTCGCTAGCGATTGCATCAGCCATGGCGGGCATGAAATTTACATTGGCAGTGCCTTCTGGTTTTGAATTTCCAAGCAGCTTTCTTTCGGACTTGAAAAGCCGCTTCCCGGACAGCGATATCAACCAGACTCATCACCCCTTGGAAGCCGTCGCAACAGCCAGCGTGATCTACACCGACGTTTGGGCAAGTATGGGGCAGGAAGAGGAAGCGGAACGTCGCAAGCAGGCCTTCGCGAAGTTTCAGGTGAATGTGTCGCTGACAAACGCGGCTCCGGCAACGGCAAAATTCATGCATGATCTGCCGGCAAAACGTGGTCTGGAAGTTACCGACGATGTGATGGATGGCGAACAAAGCATTGTGTTTTTGCAGGCGGAAAACCGAATGCATCTGGCTCGCGGTTTGTTTGCCTGGTTGCTATCCGCGGATTCATAAATTCGTGCAATGAGCCGCAGGTCGTGTTTCCCTGAAACAACTTACGGGAATACGGGTATGGTTTTGGTTCGTGGGGAGCGGAGTTCGACGAGAGACCGCGTCGTTCGCTGCTATGAGTTAGCGTAAATCGCTGTAAGCTCTGGCGGATTGATTGGCTTTCTGTTAATTCGGGTTCCACAACTTCAGCTCTCACAAGGCACAATCGATTTATGTGGCGACTGAATGTGATCTTGTTGCTGGCAATAAGTTCCGTGCCGTTACAGGCATCTGACCTGATTGTTCACAAACTCAATTCTTCGCGTCAGTCGGCTGAAACGTCAGTCAGTGTATTAGTGCCCGACATGTTGGATGCTACTGTTCGACATCGAGTTGTGTATGTGTTACCGGTCGAAGCGAATAATGAGCATCGCTGGGGAGACAGTGTTGCCGAATTTCGTCGGCATGACATTCCCAACAGACACCAATTGATCTGTGTGTTTCCCACGTTTTCTGAGTTGCCGTGGTATGCCGACCACCCCACTGATCTTAAGTTGCAACAGGAAAGTTACTTTCTGAATGATGTTGTTCCGTTTGTTGATCAACATTATTCAACGATCGCAAATCGCAATGGTCGGCTTCTGGTCGGGTTCAGCAAGTCGGGATGGGGGGCATGGAGCCTGTTACTGCGTCATCCAGATATGTTTGCAAAAGCAGCCGCGTTTGATGCTCCGATGATGATGACTGCTCCGGGCAAATACGGTTCGGGGCCTATCTTTGGTACGGGCGAAAACTTCGCCGATTACCAGGTGTCTCGATTGCTTGAATCGCAACGGGAATTACTGTCTTCCCGCCCGGCTCGACTTGGTTTGCTGGGAGCCGGAAATTTTGAGAAAGAGCACGTCCTGATGCGGCAACATATGCAGTTGCTGGAGATTCCGTTTTGGGTGTCAGGAACTTCGGATCGGCAACATTCCTGGAACAGCGGCTGGGTTTCAGAGGCGGTTGAATGGCTGGCTGCAACTGCGGAATCGAATTGAAGGCCGCCAGATGCACAACGGGCACTCAATTTTGAAACAGCATAATTTACAGGCACCCACTACCAGCGCGTGAGTCCGACAATCACGGAAAATTACTCGCTGGGCCGTACAGTCGCGGGACGAAGGCTTAACTCTGTAAAAAAGTGAGCCTCAGTGTCTTGTTCGTGAACTGGTTCGCGGCAGTCGGCGTCAATCCAGCTATTCTTCGTTGACGCTGCGGTACGGAATGAATAGCATCTCTTTCACTGAAATCCTATCAAAAGGCGGAAACTGCGTGTTTTCTGTGATTATTGCAATTCAGATTATCAGCAACTGCGACGTGATCGTCAGCAGTGGTTTCTGACTTGCCTGAGGAATTCAGAACTTAACCATTATAAGCCCTCAGGTCTCCTGAGGGCTTTTTTCTTGTCTCATTTGATGACAGTAAATGATCGATCACGGCACCTTAGTGTTCGATCACAATATTGTCTAACTTTCTTTTTCACCGGGTGTTGCAACCCTTCAGGCAAAATTCAGAATCATGTCTCGAATTCAGCTTTACGATACAACGCTTCGCGATGGTTCTCAGGGAGAAGGGGTCAACTTCTCTCTGCAGGACAAGCTCATGATTGCTCGCAAACTGGACGAACTGGGTTTTGATTACATCGAAGGCGGCTACCCGCTCTCCAACCCCAAGGACGAAGAATTTTTCCAGCGTGCGGCCGACATGGATTGGAAACACGCGAGGATCACGGCCTTCGGGATGACTCGTCGAAAAGACATTGCAGCCAGTGACGACATCGGCATGCAGGCTCTTGTTGGCAGTAAGGCGCCTGTTGTTACCATCGTTGGCAAGACCTGGGACTTGCATGTCAAGGAAGTGCTGCGAGTATCTCTGGAAGAAAACCTGGCGATGATTCGCGATTCAATCGCGTTTGTAAAGTCCGAAGGTCGCGAAGTTATTTACGACGCAGAGCACTGCTTTGACGGCTGGCTTGCCAATCCTGAATACGCCATGTTGACCTGGCAGGCTGCCGCCGAAGCGGGGGCTGACATGATCTGTATGTGTGACACCAATGGAGGTTCTTTGCCGGAACAGGTTGCTGCCGGTGTTGCTGCGTTACAAAAAGAACTTGGTGTTGCCGTTGGCATTCACTGCCACAACGATAGTGAACTGGCCGTTGCGAATTCTCTGGCAGGAGTGCAGGCCGGAGCGATTCAGGTACAGGGAACTATTAACGGTATTGGCGAACGCTGCGGCAACGTGGATTTAGTATCGATGGCTGCCAATCTTGCATTAAAGCTGAAGCACGAAGTGCTGGTTGATGGTGGCATTGTTCGATTGACCGAACTATCTCGATATGTTTACGAAATCGCGAACATGAACTTTCGTAATGGCCAGCCGTTTGTCGGTTCCAGTGCGTTTGCGCATAAGGGTGGCATGCATGTTCACGCGGTCAACCGAATCGCTCACAGTTACGAACACATTACGCCAGAATCGGTTGGGAATTCTCGCCGTGTGCTGGTAAGCGAATTATCCGGTCGAGCGAACATTATCGCCAAGACGACCAAGTTTCAGCTTCAGGAAGATGCTGCGTTGCAGGCGAAGATTCTGAATGCAGTTCAGGATCTGGAAAATGCGGGGTATCAGTTTGAGGCCGCCGAAGCGTCGTTTGATCTGCTGGTGATGAAGCAGGCCGGAACCTATCAGCCGACGTTTCAGCTGGATCATTACCGAGTCAACGTTGAAAACCAATCTCGTGAACCCGTGACGGAAGCCGTCATTAAACTACTTGTTAAAGAAACGTCACATCACGTTGTGGGTGAAGGCGATGGCCCGGTAAATGCATTGGACTCAGCGCTGAGAAAGGCACTGACGGAATCATACCCCGGCCTGTCGGAGATGTCTTTGGTGGACTACAAAGTGCGAGTCATCAATAGCACAGAAGGCACGGCGGCTCGCGTACGAGTTGTGATCGAAAGCAAAGACAAGTCAGGCGTCTGGAGCACCGTAGGCGTGAGTGAAAATATCATCGAAGCCAGCTGGATCGCTCTGGTCGACGCCTTCGAATACAAAATCCATAAGGATCGCGGTGCTGTCGGGTAAGTCTGACAAAATATCGCGGCTAAGTCTGAACATGCGCACTGACACACTGTCCTGACAATTCTGAATCTCAAAACAATATGTCTACCGAACTTCCAAAAGCTTACGAACCATCTGCAGCTCAGGCCCGTTGGGTTTCTGAATGGGAATCTCGAGGTTACTGCGACGCGAATCCACAGTCGGATCGAGAATCGCATACGATCATGATTCCGCTGCCGAACGTCACCGGGGCTCTGCACATGGGGCATTGCCTGAACGGAACCGTTCAGGACCTGCTGACTCGCTGGCGACGCATGCAGGGACGCGAAGCGTTATGGATGCCCGGCACAGACCACGCTGGCATTGCAACGCAGGCAATTGTCGAACGTCGCATGCTGGAAGAAGAAGGCCTGACTCGCCACGACATCGGCCGCGACGCATTGGTTGATCGCATCTGGAAGTGGAAAGATCAATACGAAGCTCGCATTCTAAATCAGCTGAAGCAAATCGGTGCCAGTTGTGACTGGCGTCGAGTTCGCTTTACGCTGGACGACGTTTGTAGCAGGGCCGTTCGACGTACGTTTTTTAAGATGTTCAGCGACCGGCTGATCTTCCGAGGCAAGCGGTTGGTTAACTGGGACCCACATCTGCAAACGGCCGTGGCTGATGACGAAGTTTTTACCGAAGAGGTGGACGGTCATTTCTGGACGTTCAACTATCCCGTGGTGGATGCCGATGGCAAGCCAACCGGAAAGAAGATCAGCTACTCGACAACGCGTCCGGAAACGATGCTGGGTGATACCGCTGTGTGTGTGCATCCCACAGATGTTCGTTACGTAGACATCATTGGCATGAACGTGCAGATTCCGGTTAACGGCCGGTTGATTCCAGTCATCGCCGATGCTTTGCTGGCAGATAAAGAACTCGGCACCGGAGCTGTAAAAGTCACGCCTGCTCACGACCCGAACGACTATGCGTGTGGTCTTCGTAACAATCTGCCGATGATCAATATCTTGAATGCCGATGGCACCATCAACGAAGAAGGTGGCGAATTTGCGGGCATGGATCGCGCTGTTGCTCGTAAAGCCATCGTGGCGAAAATGGAGGAACTCGGGCACTTTGAAGGTGTCGAAGATCGACGCATTCCCAAGAAATTCAGTGATCGCAGCAAGACAGAAATCGAACCGTATCTCAGCGATCAGTGGTTCGTGAAAATGGACACGCTGGCACAGTCGGCGATGGATGCTGTTAGTGATGGTCGAGTAAAAATCTTCCCGCAGCGATATACTAAAACCTACATGGACTGGCTCGGCGAAAAACGCGACTGGTGCATCAGTCGTCAGCTATGGTGGGGACATCGGATTCCGGTTTGGAGTCTTGAAGTCGACACTCCGGAGAATGAGTCGCTTGACTGGGAGCACGCGGCCTTTATTCAGATGTCCGGCATCGATCCTGGCACTTGCAACGGCAAGCTGTCGGTTACGATTGGCGAAAGTATCCACGAAAGGAAAACTCTGTTGCTCGCGTGCGTGCCAGAAGACTGTTCGGAATTGGAAGCACAACTGGAAACCGCTGGATTCCAACAGGATCCAGACGTTCTTGATACCTGGTTCAGTTCTGCTATTTGGCCGCACGCCACGCTGGGCTGGCCGGATCTGGAACATAATCCACCAGTCAAGGGTGAAGAATCGCGAGCAAACAGTGGCAGCAACGAAGTATTGGACTTCTTCTACCCAGGTTCGGTTCTTGTTACGTCTCGAGATATTATCACGTTGTGGGTGGCCCGTATGGTGCTGGCGGGCCTGTACAACATGGGCGATGTTCCATTCGAACACGTTTATATTCATCCTAAAATACTGGATGGACTTGGACAGACGATGTCTAAGTCCAAGGGGAACGGAGTCGACCCGCTGGAACTGATCGAAAAGTATGGCACCGATGCGGTGCGGTTTACGATTTCGTCGCTGTGTGGTGAAACTCAGGACGTGCGACTGCCGGTTGGCTATGAATGTCCGCACTGCGAAGCCATTACGCCGCAGACGAAAGAACATCAGGACATGAAGCCGCTGGGTGGAGCGACTCCGTCGATTAAATGTGGCAAGTGCAATAAAAGTTTCCAGTTTCCAAGCCCGTGGTTCACAACCGACGAAGGAGCGGCGGTTGCTCGAATTGTCAGCGAACGCTTTGAGTACGGTCGCAACTTTTGTAACAAGTTGTGGAACGCATCACGATTTGCCTTTATGAATCTGGAAGGCTACACCCCGGCAGAAATCAAACGGGATGAACTTCAAACCGAAGACCTGTGGATTCTGAGTCGTCTGGCTACTACGGTTCAGCAGGTCACAACCATGCTGAACCGTTATCATTTCGACCAGGCAACTCGTGCGGTGCGTGATTTTACATGGAACGAATTCTGCGACTGGTACGTCGAGATGGTCAAGCCGCGACTGCGCGATGAGGCCGCTCGGCCATTGGCTCAGCGAGTTCTTGTGGTGGTGATCGACAACCTGTTGAAGTTGCTGCACCCGTTTGCACCGTTCATCACAGAAGAACTTTGGCAGAAGCTAAACGAACTTGCTCCTGTGCGAGGTTTGAACGATCAGACTGCTGCATCAGAAAGCGTGATGATCGCAAATTGGCCGGAACTCGGTAGCGATTTAATCAGCGCAGAACTGGAAACACGCTTTGAGCGTTTGCAGCAAACGATTGTCGCGGTTAGAAACGTTCGAGCTCACTATAAGATCAGTCCTAAAGAGCCGCTGAAACTGTTCATGAAGTGTTCGCCGGAAGTGGCTGAACAAATGCGAGCCGTTTCAGATCAGTTCGACAATTTATCGCGGACGATGCTGGAAGCTGCTGGGTTGGATGTGACCCCGCCAGCCGGTTCTGCGAACTTCAGTCTGCAGGATGCGGACGGATACATTCCTCTGGAAGGGCTTGTAGATGTTGGGGCCGAACGCACCAAGTTACAGAAGCAGGCGGACGACTTGCGAGCACAGATTGCTGGCAGTGAGAAGAAGCTAAGCAGCCCGAATTTCGTCGACAAGGCTCCTGAACACGTGGTCGAAGCGTTCCGTCAAACGCTGACAGAACGGCAGGCTCAACTGGAAAGCGTCGAACGCATGCTTCATAAGCTCGGGGACGGCTAATTCACGAGTTTGTAAATTGTAGAAAACGGAATGTTTGTGGGTTGCTCTGAAACCGTACTAGACCCAGAACAAGCGACACATCGATTAGTTTTGGGTCCAGGCGTCGGCGCGGCGGGTGCTGGCCGTCGAGGATGACTCGCGGGTGCGTTGGGCTGAGTTGGGTGGCGGCATGACAAATTCGTTTCAGGTTGAGAGTGACGGCAGGACGGTTCGGGACATCCGGATCCCGAGTTCGTTGCACCGAAGAATTCGTGGCCGTACACGAACGCTTCGGTCGCAAGCTACAACTCCAGGACGTCGACCAGTCGCCAGA
>Ga0209390_10000633_pt1 | contig 70167 bp, 34 predicted proteins | sample BON01_FD_187212 | JGI IMG/M metagenome (GOLD analysis project Ga0209390, IMG submission 187212) | Freshwater microbial communities from Lake Bonney liftoff mats and glacier meltwater in Antarctica - BON-01 (SPAdes) (version 2) | ecosystem: Environmental > Aquatic > Freshwater > Ice > Glacier...
CAAACCCCCCAATAACAACCATAAAAACAAACACAAAAACCAAAAAACAAACCACAAAAAACAAACCTCACAGCCAAGGTGAGCGCCAAGCTGCTCGTGCTGCGCCGCTCGATGCTAAAGTGGACCGACCGGCGCGTCGGCCTCATGAGCGAGCTGATCGCCGGCATGCAGATGGTCAAGCTCTACGCGTGGGAGGACAGCTTCCGCGACGAGGTCGAGCGCGCGCGCGGCGAGGAGGTGCGCACGCTGAAGGCCATGATCAAGTGGCAGGCGCTCTTCTCCATGCTGCTGTTCAGCGGCCCCGTGATGGTCGCCGTCTTTTGCTTCGGCTCGTTCGCGCTGGCCGGCCGCTCGCTCTCGACGGGCGAGGCGTACGCCGCCGTCGCGCTGTTCAACCTGCTGCGCCTGCCGCTGGCCTTCCTGCCCATGCTCGTGACGATGCTGATCAACGCGGTGGTCGCGCTCAAGCGCATCCAGGCGTTCCTGGTCAAGCCCGAGGTGGAGGTGGACGCGCAGGGGCGGCCGATCCTCGGCGGCGGCGACCCGGCGTTGCTGTTGCGCGGCGGCGGCGGCGGCGCCGGCTTGGGCGGCGCCGACGGGGCGGCGGCCGGCGCCAGCAAGGCGGGCGGCAAGGACGGCGTCAAGGAGACCGACGCTGCGATGCTCGAGCGCCTGCCCCTGGGCACCGTGCGCGTGGTGGACGGCGAGTTCGACTGGGGCGCGCCTCCCCCCGGCGCGGCGCCATCCGTGGCGGTCGGCGGCGACGGCGGCGCTGGCGGCAAGAAGGGGGGCGGCGGCAAGAGGGGCGGCGGCGGCGGCTTTTTCGGCCGCCGTGGCCGCGCGTCCCCTTCCCCCGACCCCAAGGCCGCCTCCGCGGCGGCCGTCGAGCTGCTGCCCGTCAGCACCAAGGCCGGCGCGCCCCCGCTCATCGCGGCCGACGGCGCCGCCAAGGCCCACCAGCCCGACTCGCCTATCCTCGTGTCGGCGGCCGGCGGCGGCCTCGGCGGCGCCGGCTCGTCCTCGTCCTCGGCCGACGCCGCGGCCGCGGGCGGCGGCGGCGGGGGCACCGGCGGCGACGACGCCGCCGGCACCAACCCCCCCTCCCCCGGCGCCGCCTCGGCCGCCTCCGCCAACGGCTTCTGCCTGCGCGACATCCAGCTCGACGCCCCGCCCGGCTCGCTCACCATGATCGTCGGCGCCGTCGGCAGCGGCAAGTCGTCGCTGCTGTCGGCGCTGGTCGGGCTGATGGAGCGGCGGCGCGGCGCGGCCGCCATGCGCGGCCGCGTCGCGCTCGTGTCGCAGACGGCCTGGATCGTCAACGACACCGTGCAGGCCAACGTCCTGCTCGGCGCGCCCTTCGACGCCGCGCGTTACCGCCGCGCCATCGAGGCCGCGCAGCTCGCGCCCGACCTCGACGTCCTGCCGCAGGGCGACGCCACCGAGATCGGCGACCGCGGCGTGACGCTCTCCGGCGGGCAGAAGCAGCGCGTGTCGATCGCGCGTGCGGTCTACGCCGACGCCGACGTGGTGCTGATGGACGACCCGCTCAGCGCCGTGGACGCGCACGTGGGCCGCGCGCTCTTCGAGCGCTGCATCCGGGGCGCCCCCTTGCGCGGCAAGACGGTGCTCCTGGTGACGAACGCGCTCCAGTACCTGCCCCACGCCGACAACGTGCTGTGGATGGACGGCGGGAGCGTGCGCGCGCAGGGCACGTACGGCGACCTGGTGCGGCACGCGGGCCTGGACATCAAGGAGCTCGTGCACGTGGACGGCGAGGAGGAGGCGGCAGAGGCCAAGGAGGGCGACGCCGCGCGCGAGGCGCGCGAGTCGGTCGAAAAGGCAGCCGCCGACGCGCGCGAGGCGACCGCGGTCGCCGCCGACGCAGTCGCGGCCGGCACAAAAGCGGGCGCGGCGGCCAAGGCGGCCGGCGGCGACGCCGACGCGGTCGCGGCGGCCACGCTGGCCGGCGGCAAGGTCGCGCCCCCCGCCGCCCGCCGCGGCCCCTCCATCTCGGCCGTGCACCTGGACTCTGTCACCAACCGCAACCTCACGGGCGTCGAGTCGCGCGAGGAGGGGGGGCTCGGCGCGCCCGTCGTGCGCCGCTACGTGCTGGCCGCGGGCGGCACCGCCGTGGTCGTGCTGATCGCGGTGCTCTTCGCGCTGGAGCAGGGCGCGCGCGTCTTCAACGACACGTGGGTGGGCGTGTGGTTCGGCGACCGCTTCGGACAGGGCGTGTGGTTCTACCTAAGCATCTACGCCGCGGGCGGGCTCGTCTATTCGGGCGTGACCTACTTCCGCACGCTCCGCTTCTACTACTCGACGGTGGACGCGGCCACGACGCTGCACCACCAGCTCCTCCGGCACCTGCTCGTGCTCCCCAAGTCGTTCTTCGACGCCAACCCGGCCGGCCGCATCCTCAACCGCTTCAGCCGCGACACGGAGATCATGGACAGCGTCTTGGGGCAGTCGACGGTCCAGTTTCTGACGTGCATGGCGACCTACGTCGCCGTCTTTGTGGTCATCTCGGTGACCACGCGCTGGTTCGCCATCGCCGTGCTGCCCATCACCGTGGTCTACACCTTGCTGCAGCGCTACTACATCCCCTCGGCGCGCGAGCTCCAGCGCATCGAGTCGATCCTGCGCAGCCCGATCTACTCTCGCTTCAGCGAGGCGCTGATGGGCGTTCCCGTGATCCGCGCCTACGGGCGCGAGCGGCACTTCACGGACGCGTCGGACGCGCTCATGGAGGACAACGCGTTCGCGTACGTCACGCAGAAGGCGGCCGCGTCGTGGCTGTCGCTGCGGCTGGACGTCATCGGTCTGGCCGTGCTGGTGCTGTCGGCGGTGCTGTGCATCCAGGGGGCGGTGGCGCCGGGCCTGGCGGGCCTGACGCTCGTTTACGCGCTCGAGCTGACCCGTTACCTCAAGCACGGCACGGCCATGGCGTCCAAGACCGAGAGCGACTTCAACAGCGTCGAGCGCGTGGTGCAGTACCTGGAGCCGGCGCCCGAGGCGCCCGCCGACACGCAGGACCCGGACCTGGCGCGCGGGCTGGCCGCCGGCGGGTGGCCGGCCGCCGGCGCCATCTCGGTGCGCGCCCTGACGCTGCGCTACCGGCCGGGCCTGCCGCTGGTGCTGCGCGGCCTGACGTTCGAGGTGGCCGGCGGCGAGAAAGTGGGCCTGGTCGGGCGCACGGGCAGCGGCAAGAGCAGCGTCTTCATGGCGCTCTTCCGCATGGTCGAGCCGAGCGGCGGGAGCGTCTTGATCGACGGCGTCGACATCACCCGGGTGGGCCTGCGCACGCTGCGCGGCGCCATGTCGATCATCCCGCAGGACCCCTTCATGTTCTCGGGCACGGTGCGGCACAACCTCGACCCCTTCGCCACGTGCGCCGACGCCGACCTGTGGCGCGCGGTCGAGAGCGTGGGCCTTAAGCCGGCCATCTCGGCACTCGAGGCGAAATTGGACGCGCCCGTCGTCGACCACGGCGCCAACTTTTCGCAGGGGCAGCGGCAGCTCTTCTGCATGGCGCGCGCGATGCTGCGCCACAGCCGCGTGCTGATGCTGGACGAGGCGACGGCGAGCGTCGACCCGGAGACCGACGCGCTGATCCAGCGCGCGGTCGACGTCGCCTTCGACGGGTGCACCACGCTGACCATCGCGCACCGGCTCAACACGATCGTCGGGCACGACCGCGTGCTGGTGCTCGAGCGCGGCCGCCTGACGGAGGACGGCGAGCCGCACGAGCTGCTCGCGCGCGACGGCGGGCTCTTCTCGTCGATGGTGTCGCAGACGGGCGCCGCCTCGAGCCGGTACCTGCGCGGCGCCGCGCGCGAGGCGTCGGTCACGCGGCGCCTGTCGCAGACGGGCGGCGCGGGCGGCGGGCGCGCGCATAGCGAGGTGATCGGGCGGAGCTACGACGCCCGGCTGACGGGCGGCCTCGGCGGCGGCGGCCTCGGGGGCGGCGGCGGTGGTGCCGGCGTCGGCGCCGGCCTGGGCGCGCGCGTGGCGGCGGCCGTGGCCGCCGCCCGCCGGCGCTCGCTCGAGCGCCGCCGCTCGGGCGAGCTGGCGCGCCGCACCTCGTCCGAGCGGCGGCGCGCGAGCCTAGACGAGCGCGAGGACGCCGAGGAGGTGCTCTCCGCCGCCGCCGCGGGCCGTCGGCCGGAGGACCTCCGCCTGGCGTCGATGGCGCGGGGGGCGGGCGGCACCAACCCGATGGGTGCCGTGTGGGCGGCGCCCGGCAACTTTGAGCGGCAGCTGGAGCAGCTCAGGGAGGACGAGGAGCAGCAGCAGCAGCCGCCGCCGCCGCCGCGCCGGTGATTGAGGTTGGTGTTTTTTTTCCTCTTGACCTCGGGCGCCGCCGCACAGGCCGGCTGCCGTCTCCTTTTTTTTTGAAGTGGCGTGTCGCCAAAGCGAGAGCTCTTCCCACACAGCAAAAGCGAGGTTTGTCCCAATTGCAACTCACGGCTTGGCCTCACATGCACTCTTGCACTCTGCGCAATCACAGCGATCTCTAAACGACAACGCCACGGAGGACGATAAGAGTCCTCCCTCCCCCCGCCTGCCTGCAGGAACGAAACACTCCGCTTTGTGCGCGCGCGCCCACGACGGCACGACCTCAACCCCCCGCACATTGCATCAATCGGGCCGGACCTTTGATACCGCGGCCGGATCCGCCCGGATTCATCGGCGTGAGGTTGCAGCGCGCGCCCAAAAGGAGGCCCTTGTCCTCTGTCCCCCCCCTCTCTTTTTCGCAACATGCTCGGCCGCGCGCGCGCGTCACCGGCCTGCGCGGCGGCGCGCCTAGCGACCAATCGACTGGCGCAGGGGCCCAACATCGCCCGGAGGTTGCGGGCGGGCGCGATCAGGCCGCAGCCGGCCGTCGATCTTGCCGCGTCGTCGGCGCCGGCGCCGGGCGCGTCGGCGGCGGCGGCGGCGGCATCAGCATCAGCGGCGGCACACGCAGCAGCAGCAGGAGGGCAGCAGCCGCAGGAGGGCAGGTCTCGGCGGGAGCAGCAGCAGCAGCAGAAGCAGCAGGAGCAGCAACCCCAGCAGCAGCACCAGCAGGTCCCGGATCTAGTGGTCGCGGCGGCGCTGCGGGCGGCGCGGGCGGCAGCGGCAGCCCTCGCGGCGGCGGCGCCGGCCGCGGCCGCGCTGCTCACGCTCGCCGCGCGGGGGGCCTGGGCGCGGCGCGGCGGGCTGGAGGACTTTTTGTTCGGGCGCCCCCTGCAGCTGCAGCCGGGGCAGGGCGGAGGCGGTAGCGTCGGCGGCGGCGGCGCCCAGCGCCTGGCCATGAGCGCCGCGCTCGTCGCCGTCGTCGCCGCGGCCGGCGGCGGCCTCGGCATCGGCGCCGAGGCCGCCGCCGCCGCCGCCGCTGCCGCTGCCGCCGCCGCCGCCCCCTGCCCCTCGTTCTTCCCGACGCTGCCGGGCAACGGCTTTGACGACCTCTGCACCAACCGCGTCTTCCTCTGCGGCTACTGGGCCTGGTTCGCCGCCCAGCTCCTCAAAATTTTCACCAAGCGCGCGCGCAAGGGCGTCTGGGACGTCCGCGCGATCGTCGACTCGGGCGGCATGCCCTCGTCGCACTCGGCGCTGTGCGCGGGCGTGACCACCGCCCTTGCCATGCAGCAGGGGCTCGGTTCCTCCGCCTTTGCCATGGGCGTGGCCCTGACCGCCGTCGTCATGTACGACGCCGCAGGGGTGCGCCGCCACGCGGGCAGGCAGGCCGAGGTACTCAACGCGGTGGTCGGCGAGCTGCTCGACGACGGCCACCCCTTCGGCGCCGTCAAGCTGAAGGAGGTGCTCGGGCACACGCCGCTGCAGGTGGGCGCGGGCGCGGTGCTGGGCGTGGTGGTGGGTGCGTTCTTTCCCGCGATATGAGGGAGGGAGCGGGGGGGGTTGTCTTGCTTCCCGAGCAGGCGAGATTGTGATGGTCTGGCGGGGGGAGCGCGGGGCGACACGGAGGGGGCCGACGGAGCGTTGGGACGAGGAGCGCGCGGCGCGGCGCGGCGCGCGGGGTTCCTTATCCCCTTTCTTCCCCGGTCGCGCGTCTCGCCGCGCTTCTCCCCTTGCACCCGCAGCAGAATTTTTACATCGTTTGAACAGGACACAACACGTCAGGTCACAAGCTCCCGACTCTTCTCGCCTCTCTCGCCCCGCCACTTCAAACACCCCTTTGCGGCGCAAGCTTTGCGGCCCCCCCCCCTGTTTTCCCCAAAGCGCTTTCTCAGCTTTAAACGTTGCGCTTGAGCGTGCGCTGCTTGGTCGCGCGCGCCACCACCTTTTCCTCCACCGCAAGCCCCTTCCTCCGCCGCACGGCGTCCACCAGCCTGCGCGCCAGGTTGGTGCCCACCCCGCCCGCCACCTGCTCCTCCCCGAGCTCCTCGCGCTCGCCCTCCGTGGTCGGCACGAAGAAGGGGTCGACGCGCAGGCGCTCCCAGTGGCTCAGCAAGAGCGAGGCGCTCGCCGCGCCGCTGCACCGCCGGCGGAGCTCGGCGGCCAGGCCAAAGGCGGCCTCGACGGGGAGGTAGGCGTGCACGGCAAAGTCGCCCGACCCCTCGCGCAGCTCCTCGCGCAGGACGCGCGCGCGCCGGCGGCCGAGCACCGCGTACACGCCCGCGAGGGCCTCGGCGGCGGCCTGCAGCTGGCAGAGGTAGGTCGCCTCGACCAGCCGGGGCCCCCCCTCGAGCACGGCGCGCCTGAGGGCCGCCGCCGCCGCCGTGACGACCTGCCCCGTGAAGGGGCCGTAGGCGTCTTCCTGGAGGAGGAGCTCGGGCGAGAGCGGGAGGAAGGACAGGGAGGCGGGGGGGGGTACCGCGGATGCCGCTGCTGGCGCGGGTGTGCCGGCGGCGCCGTTGCCGGAGCAGGTGGCGGCGGCGGAAGCGGCGGCGGAAGCGGCGGACGCGGCGGCGGCGGCGGGACCAGGAGGCGGCGGCGCCGGCGCCGGCGGCAGCAGCAGCCGCGCCTCGACCTCAAACACCACGCCCCACAGCGGCTCCTCGCACAGGGGCCCCGCGGCGGCGGCCAGGTGGAAGCCGGCGACGACGCCGTCGGCCACGGCCTCGCGCACGTGGGCCCAGGCGTCGGGGAGGGCGTCGGCCGGGCGCAGAAGGGGGGGGGATGCGTCGGCGGCACCGGCCGCGCGAGCCGCGGCAGCGTCGGCGGCGGCGGCCGCGCCCGACGAGGGCGCGGCCTGCTGCTGCTGAAAGCCGAGGGCCGCCGCCGCCTCGGGCTGCCCGAGGCGCACGTCGTAGACGAGCGGCGGCGGACCGTTGTCTACACCGTTACCTTCGGCTTGGCCGTCGAGGCTCGCGGCCGCCAAGGCGGCCGTGGCCGCGCCGGCGGCGCCGTCGGCGGGGGCTCTGTCTGCCGCCGCCGCCGCCGCCGCCGCCGCCGCCGCCGCTGCCCCCTGCCCCGCCTTGCCGCCGCTGCCCAGCTTGGCCACGCGGACGACCTGGTCCGCGGGCACGTCGAACAATCCAGCGCTCTCGACGGCGGGGGGATTGCCGCTGACGCTGCCGCCGCGGGACGAGGCGGCGGGGCCGGGCAAGGGCGGCGGCGGGGCCGCTGCCGCTGCCGCGCACGCCTCTTCCCCCGCCGCCGCCGCCGCTGCCGGTTGACGTGGCTCCGGCGGCGGCGGCGGCGGCGGCGGCGGCGACAGCGCGCTGCACAGCAAGACGTTGGCGCCCCCCCGCCGCGGCGCCAGCATCCACGCGCGCCGCAAGGACCGCCGCAAGCCCGCGTAGGCGGCCGCCTTGCTGCCGCAATCCTCGCCCGCGCCGAGCGCCGCGGCGAGCTTGCCCCGGAGGGCGCGTGCGGCCGCGTCGTCGACGGGCGTTGGCGCCGTCCCCGTCTGTCCGCCGCCGCGCGCCTGCCGACGCCGCCGCTGCTCCTCGTCGATCATCTCGCGCGCGACCGCGGCGCCCTTCTCGAGCGCCGCCGCCGCGGCCGCCGGCAGCGCGAGCGCCCGCACGCGCAGCACGCACCGCCCGTTGGCCGTCGTCGCCTCGACCACCCGCGCCGCCGGCCGGCTGCTGCTGCTGCCGCCCGCGCCGAGCGGCCCGCCCGCCTCGCCGCCCTCGCCGCCGCCGCCGCCGCCGCCGCCGCCGCCCGCGCCCCCGCCCGCCGCGTCCCCGGCCTCCTCCGCCTCGGGCGCGCACCACACCGTCTCGCGGAACCCCACCAGCGGCGGCGAGACCGACAGCTCCACGCCCGGGCAGAAGCGCTCGCGCAGGTCGCGCACGCACGTCTCGAGGTGCACCTCCCCCGCCGCGCCGATCACGTGCTCCCCGGAGGGCGCGATCGAGACGACGACGAACGGGTCCGCCCGGTTGAGCAGGCGCAGGCCCTCGGCCAGGCGCGGGAGGTCGGCGGGGCGGGCGGGCTCGACGGCCACGCGCACGATGGGCGCGGCCTGGAAGGCCATGGGCGCGAGCGGGGCGCAAAGCGGCACGGACGACAGCGTCGCCGTCTTGAGCACCGCGGCCTCCAGGCCCGCGAGCGCGAGCACGGCGCCCGCGGGCACGCGCGGCAGGCGCTCGAGGTGGCGGCCCATCATGAGGTAAAGGCCGCGGAGGACGGCCGTCTGGCGGTGCTGCGGGTGGTGGTGGCCGCGGGAGTGAGAAGGACCCAGGCCGCCGAGGCCGTCGAGGCCGTCCGCCAAAGACGCACCGCCGGCGCCGCCAAAGCCGCCAAAGCCGCCCTCGCCGCCGCCGCCGGCGCCGAGTAGCGGCGCCCCCGCGGGCTGCGACGCGTCGTACGCCGCCGACAGCACGTGCACGCGCTGCCCCTCGCGCGCCGTCCCGCTGAACACGCGCCCGAACGCCAGGAACACCTCGCCGTTTGGGCCCGGGGTCACGCCGTCGGGCAGCCCCCCCCTCGAAAAGGCGCCGACGGGCACAGACACCATCTTCGAGACGTAAATCACGAGCGGCGCGCCGTCGGACGCGTCGCTCGCGCGCAGTCCCGCGCGCACGCGCCGCAGGACGGCCCTGGCGTCGTCCCGGGACAAAGGTAAGGGATCCGGGCAGGAGGCCAGGGCTGCTTCGACGCGCCGCTCGGCGGCGTCCAGGCCGCTCATGGTGCTGGTGTCGACGCCCGCAGAGGCGCGCGCGTCGGCGGCGGCGGCGCCCGCGGCGGCGGCGGCGACGGAAGCCGCAGCCGCCGCCTCGGCGCCGCCCGCCGCCGCGGCCGACAGCAGGCGCGGCGTGCGGAAGGGCGCGGCCTCGGCGGGGCTCGGCAGGTGCTCGGCCGCCATCGTCAGGACCGCCTCGCTCAGCGGCAGCCACGCGCGCAGCACCGCGCGCAGGGCCTGCCGCGGGTCGGCGCCCGGCTCCAGCAGCCTCGACGGCACCTGCGCCTGCGCCGACGGCCCCGGCCCCGCCGACCCGCCGACCCCAACCCCTAGGCCCAGGCCGCGCACGATGGGTGCGAGCGCCTCGCCCGCGAACGGCGCGCCGTCGGCGGTCGTGCAGTCGAGCGACGCGTACGCGCGCCACAGGGGCTCGAGCGCAAACTGCACGAAGCACAGCTTCTGCCGGCCCGCGCCCGCCGCCGCCCGGCGCGCCGCCTCGCCCCGGAGCCGGGCGACGCGCCCGTCCCTTGCGGAAAACGTGTAGTCGCCCCACATCGCCCGCGCGAGGGCGCGCGGGTTGACCCCCCCGCCGAGCTTGGCCGCGTACATGCGCGCGAGCTGGGGGACGGTGAAGGCCCAGCCGTCGGCGGCGGAGCCAAAGGCGACGTTGCCGTCCGCGGGGCGAAAGGCGTCCCGGCCCTCCTCCTCCTCTCGCTGCTCGTCTCGCCGCCGCTGCTCCTGGTCCCGCTGCTGCTGCCCCTGCTGCTGCCCCTGCTGCTGCCCCTGCTGCTGCTGCTGCCCCTGCTGCTGCCCCTGCTGCTGCTGCCCGCCCTCCCCCTCCTCCCGCCCGCCCTCCGACGCCGCCGCCGCCGCCGCCGCCGCCTCGGCCCGCTGCTGCTCCGCCGCCAGCACCGCGTCCGCCTCGCTCAGGTACTGCTCGCTCGCCAGCGCCGACCAGACGGTGTTGGCGTGGGCGACAGTGGCGGCCAGGCGCGCGTGCGCCTCGGCGGGGCTCAGGCGTAGCTCCGTGGCCAGGCGGTCGAGCTTGTTGACCACCAGGCAGGGGCGCACGCGCTCCTGCCACGCCTGCCGCAGGACCGCATGCGTCTGGATGCAGACGCCCTCGACGGCGTCGACGACGACCAGGGCGCCGTCCGACAGGCGGGCGGCGGCGGAGACCTCGCTGCAGAAGTCCACGTGTCCCGGCGAGTCGATGAGGTTGACGAGGTAGCCGCCTACGCTGCTTATTAGGCGGGGTGTTGAGGGGTGCGACGAGGGCGCGCCGGGCTGGGGGGTGGGGGGGCGGCTTGCCGTCGCCGGCGTCGCACCTGCTTTCGGGGTCGGCGTCGGCGCGCTCGGTCCTGCCGCCGCCGCCGCCTCGGCCTCCTGCTGCCGCTGCTGCTGCTGCCTCTTCCTCTCCTCGGCGGGCACGTGCAGCAGCGCGATGCAGCTGCTCTTCATCGTGATCCCCCGCTCCTGCTCGTCGTCCCGCGAGTCCATGTACCGCAGCTCCCCGGCGGCCCGTGGGTGGATCAGGCCGTTGCTCGCGATCAGGTGGTCCGCAAGAGAGGTCTTGCCGTGGTCGACGTGTGCCAGCACGCACAGGTTGCGCACGCGCGACTGTTTCGTTCGGTTTTGTTTTTGTTTTGTTGTAGGTGGTTTTTTGTCGTTTTTGTCGGTGTCGTTGTTTGTTTTTAGGTTGTCGAGAGGGCGGGCGTGCGGGTGCCAGGGAGTGAGGCGGGGGCCCGGCGAGCGAGGCAGGGACGGACTTCTTCGACGCGTGTTGGTTCGTTTCCAAGGCCGAGCGAGCGCCGAAGACGACGGCGACGGCGACGCCGATCGGCGGCTCGCGGCCGTCGCCGTCTTTTGGTCGAGTTTTTGTGTCATTGCGCGCGCGCGTGCTTGTCGGCGGGCCCGTACCTGCTGGCTCTGCAGCGCCGCGAGCACCTCCGTTGACACCTGCATCGTGGCGTGTGCGAGTGCGTGTGCGCGTGTGTGTCGACGGGCGGAGGGGACGTGACGCCCGCGCGCCGCCTATTTCGCGTCGCTTGGCGGGCGGGAGCAGAGGGCTCCTCTAGATGACGCAACCGAGGATGGATTGATTGGGGGGATTCGAGAAAGAAACATGTGATGAACCAAGGGAGAGAGACAGCGTGCGAAGGAAAGGGAGAACGTCCGTCAATGGCGGCGCGCGCGTCGGCAAAACGGCGGCGACGGCTTTGCCACAAAGGATGCTCCATCGTCTCGCACGCATTCAACCATTAATCCTCCCTCATCCATCATCACAGCAACCGGCCATCGACCTCGTCCCATCAAAGCATCACCCCCTCTCTTTGCGAGCGCGCACCAAAAGTCTAGACCACAAAAACGGAGAGATGTACGCCTCGTCGCGCAGCAGCGTCGGCTGCGCGCCCAGCACGAGCGGCAGGACCGAGGCGTACTCTGCCTCGTTCGCCCTGCCCCGGCGCGGCCGCAGGCGAGCGGTGCCCACGATTGGGGTGCGTTTTGCTGTTTCAGTGGAGTCTCCTGGTTCCCCTGGTTCCGATGACGATGGCACTTACCACCCTCGCGCGCAATCAATAATCACTCAATCAACACAACAGGCCTCCCTGCGCAGCGACGCAGCCGCCGTCCCGAGCGCCACGGCAGCAGCAGCAGCAGCCGCCGCCCCCGTCGCCCCGCCAGCGCCGTCGGCGCCGACCGCCGCCGCCGGCGTCTCGCCCTTCACGGCCGCGCTCGCGAACGCCCTCCGGCGCGACACGCCGGCCCTGGTGCAGACGCTGCCCGGCAGCGGCCGCCCGCTGGTCTACCTCGACAGCGCCGCCACGTCCCAGAAGCCCCTGCAGGTCATGGACGCCATGACCGACTACTACGCCCGGTACAACGCCAACGTCCACCGCGGCGTGCACGAGCTCGCCGCGCAGGCAACGCAGGCCTATGAGGCCTCGCGCGCCAAGGTCGCCGCCTTGATCAACGCGCAGGGCGCCGACGAGATCGTCTTCACGCGCAACGCGTCCGAGGCGGTCAACCTGGTCGCGTTCACGTGGGGCGCGGCCAACCTCAGGCCGGGGGACGAGATCATCGTCTCGGTCGCGGAGCACCACTCCAACCTGGTGCCGTGGCAGATGGTGGCGCAGCGGACGGGCGCCGTCTTAAGGCACGTGCGGCTGACGCCCCCGAGCGGCGGCGGCGCGGGCGGCGGCGGCGCGGGCGGCGGCGGCGCGGGCGGCGGCGGCAAGGCGCACTCGACGACATCGTCGGCGTCGGCGCCGGCCCTGGGCGGCAATCGGGGCCGGACCCTCGACATGGATCATTTCGACGCGCTGCTGGGCCCGCGCACCCGGCTGGTCGCGCTGCCGCACGTGAGCAACGTCCTGGGGTTTGTGCTCGACGTCGAGCGCGTGGTGAGCGGCGCGCGGCGCGTCGGCGCGCGCGTGCTGCTCGACGCCTGCCAGTCGGTGCCGCACATGCCCGTCGACGTGCGCGCCCTCGGCGCCGACTGGCTCGTCGCCTCGGGCCACAAGATGCTCGCGCCGACCGGCATCGGCTTCCTGTGGGGCAGGCGCGAGCTGCTGGCCTCGGACGAGATGCCGCCCTGGATGGGCGGAGGAGAGATGATCCGCGACGTTTTCCTCGACTCGTCGACGTACGCGGCGCCGCCGGCCAAGTTTGAGGCGGGGACGCCCGCGATCGCCGAGGCCATCGGCTTGGGGGCGGCGGTCGACCTGCTGCAGAGCATCGGGAGCGGGGGCGGCGGCGGCGGCGGCGGCGGGGGAGGAGGGGGAGGAGGAGGATACGGGGGCGTTGGCGGCAGCGGCGGCGCCTCTTCCGCCTACGCCTCCCTGCGCGCGGCCGGCGGCCTCACCGGCATGCACGCCGTGCACCAGGCCGAGCGGGAGCTCGGCGGCTACCTCTGGGAGCGCCTGTCCTCGCTGGACCGGGTCGAGCTCTACGGCCCGCCGCCCGAGGCGCCGGGAGGCCGCGCGGCGCTGGCCGCCTTCAACGTCCGGGGTTTGCACGCGACGGACGTGTCGACGCTGCTCGACGCGGCGGGCGTGGCCGTGCGCAGCGGGCACCACTGCGCGCAGCCCCTGCACCGGGAGCTCGGCGTGCCGGCGTCGGCGCGCGCGTCGCTGCACGTTTACAACACGGCGGGCGAGGTGGACGCGTTCGTGGACGCGCTCAAGGAGACGATCGAGTTTTTCGACGCCGTCAACGAGGAGGCGTGAAAAAGAGGCGGGGGAAGAGAGCGTGAGAGAGGGAACGCGCGCAGCGGCGGCGGCGGCGGCAGCTCGAGTGTGTGTGTGCTGCTTGCTGCTGCTTTCGTCGCTGCATCTTTTGCTTCGTTGTAACAAGAAACCCCCTTCTCACGGCCCCCCCCATCTCCGCCCCCGCTCGCCGCCCGCCCGCCGCCGCCCCGCCTCCGTCGCCGCCAGCATGGCGGCGCCCAAGATGCGCCGCTCCCGCAGCCGCGCGTCGGCGAGCAGCGCCGCGCGCTCGCGCGGGTCGGCGGCCGACGCGCCGCGCGCGCGGATCTCTGGAACGGAGGCGGCGAGCGCGCGGTCGGCGTCCGCGTCCGTCTCGTAGTCGGCCAGGGCCGCGCGGCAGCGGGCCGCGACGCCGCGCCAGGCGGCCGCTCCGAGCTCGGGCGAGGGGAGGCCGGCGTCGAGCGAGCGGCGGCTCCCGGCCGCGCCGACGCCGCGGCTCGTTCCGTCGCCGTCGTCGTCGGCGTCGTCGTCAAAGATGACCGCAGCGAGCGCCTCGGCCGCGGCGTCGTCGTCCTCGTGGACCGGCGCGTCCGCGAATGCCACGTACGGCAGCAGGCCCTCCGGCAGGGCGTCCACGCGCAGCGCAAACGTCTCTGCCGGGGGCACGCCCCTGCGCAAGAGCGCTCGCCGCTTGGCGCCCGAGGGCACGGCCACCTGCAAAAAGGCGCGGTCGTTGGCGGCGTTGTCGCGGGGCGGCGGGGAGAAGCCGTACGAGAGGAGCAGCTCGCCCGAGGACTTGGGGCCGTAGCTGATCCGCACCTCCTCTCCTGGCCGGTAGGCGCGGTCGGCGCGCACGCCGATGACGCTGCCGCCGGCGACGCCGTTGCCGTTGCCGTTGTCATTGCCGTTGCCGCTGCCGTTGCCGTTGCCATTGCCGTTGCCGCTGCCGTTGCCGCTGGTGTCAAGCGCCGCCGCCCAAAGCCCGCCGCCGCCGCCTCCGCCGCCCCGCTTGCGCGCGTCGTCGTCGTGGACGTCGATGTAGCACGCCGCGTCCGGCGAGTGGTTCAAGAAGTCGCACCAGGGCACCAGGGCCGAGGGGGCCCCCGGCGCGCCGTCAAGGCGCACGACGCGCGAGAGCAGCACGGCGAGCGCCCACTCGAGGCGCTCGCGCGAGTAAACGGCGGCGGCGTTGGGGCAGACGGCGGCGGCGCCGCCGCCCTCGCCGTCTTTTGCTCCCTCGCTCGCGGCGGCGGCGGCGCAAAGCTCGTCCCACGTAGCGTCGGCCGCGCGCAGGATCTCGGCCGCCTTGTGCCGCAGGCCCGAGCCGGCCAGCTCGCGCGCGACGCGCGCCTCGCGGCCGCCTGCGCCGCCTTCGCTGCCTGCGCTGAACCATTCAAGGACCGTGCCCATCGCGTCGGGCAGGCGCGCGACGTACGGCGCCGCCGCCGACGCCGCGCCAGTGGCCCCCCCGCCTTGCTCGAGCGCGTGCCTCTGCTCCACGAGCCACACGGCCAGCGCCGTCCAGTCGGGCAGCTCTGCCGTCAGGCCGCCGCCACCGCCGCCGCCGCCGCCGCCGCCGCCGCCGCCGACCCCCGTTTCGCCGCCGCCGCGCCGCGCCGCCGCCCGCCGCAGCAGCGGCGACTGCGCAAAGGCGACGGCGGCCGTGATGGCCGCCCGCGCCGGGATGAATGCGATTAGCTCCCCCTTTGCGATGGCGCGGGACGCGACGAGGCCCCGGCCCGCGCCGGGCCGGTCCACGAGCACGGTCGGCTGCGGCGCGGCGCCGAGCACGCGCTCGGCCCACGCCTGGTCCTCGGGCGACGGCGGCGGCGGCGGCGGCGGCGGCGGTGGCGCGAAGAGCGCCGTCGCCGCGCGCTCGAGCCAGGCCGCGCGCGGCGCGTGGCGGGAGCCACTCTCGCTGCCGCGCCATCGGCTGTGGCGCGGGCCCCGTGCGGCGGCGGTCGAGAAGAGGACAAGCGACCAGGCTGGCGTTGCGGTTCGACGAGGTCGCCGCCGTTGCGTAACGAGGCAAGGCGGACGAGGTGTCGACCGGAACAACGCGCCGCCCCCTCCTTGCATTGTTGGACTGTGAGGTTTGCGAGATCGGTCAGGCAACGAGACTATTTGCACGCGCGCGGCCATTCAAGGCGACGAAAAAAGCACGGGCGCCGCTCGTGCGCGCGGCGTCGGCGGGACGTGTGCGCGTCGCGTCGCCGTCCTCCCCACCGACGGACAAACCCCGCCCTCGCGCGCCGACAACGTCGCTGCAGCGGCCCCCCTTCTCCCTTCCCACCCGCCGCTCATCCCGGCCGCCTCGCCACTCGACGTCGCCGCGGTGACGTCGAGTGACGAGCGAGCGTCGCCTGGTCAAAGGCTGGCTGGCGGGCGCAAGACGGCAGCGGCGGTTGCCACGGCGGCGGCGGCGGTCGGCCGGGGGCGGGGCGCCGAGCGTTCGTCGTTCGGCGCCGTCGTCGGGCAGGACGGCGGAAAAGGGGGGGCGGGGGGGGGGGCGACAGCCTCCGACCTCCCGCGCCGGCCGCGCGACAGCATCAGCATCGTCGCCAGCATTCGCAAGATACCGGAGCGTCCCTGGTCAGCAGCCACGCGACGCGACTTGGGAGCGACGATGGAGGAGGGTGGCACCTTGCCGTCGCCGACCGACGGCCGAGCGCCGCCGCCGCCCGCCCGCCCGCCAGGCTCGTCGGTCCGGAAGAAAAAACCGCGACCCCGCGGACCGCCCCCCACCGACCCGCCCAAACCGCAGCAGCCACCGAGCCGGACGCTCTGCGACTCTTGTTCTATCGACACTCTACCCCGCGCCTCTTTTGCAGGAGGTTTCCGGCCCCGCTAAAGGGGCGCAGACGCGGCCGGCGCCGGCGACGCGTCTCTCGGCGCGCGATCAATGGGCCCGGCGCCGTCGTCGCCGCTCCGGCGTCGGCGAAACAAAACGCGGGCCTTCGGTCCGGCCCGTGGGCGCCCGCCAAAATGGCGCCCGCGGCCTCAACCAAAGCTTGATCACGCTGCATGTGTCGACGATCTCTCACATGGGCGCATCCACGGGGGGCATCGGCGTCGCCGCGCGGGCGCAAACGCGTGCGGCGCAAACGACGACGAATCGGTTTTCCTCGGCGGTCCTCGCGCCGAGGCCGATCAGCACCCGGCGACCGCATCTCTCATCCGAATGAAGGCCATGTCTCGTTCGGTTCCCGGCACCGGAAGCCAATGTCGCGCAGTTTGCTGCACGCGCACGGGCAAGACGCTCCTTCCGCGGGTCTTTCGGGAGCCGTGCGCGTCCGGGCGGCTGAGGGACGGAGCTCGCGGGCGGGCCCCTCGGGCCTTTTTTTTGCGAGTGGGCGCGCGTTCGTATGGGGCGGCCGCGCTAAGGGGGCGGCGGCAGGGGCGGCCGACCGACCCCGGAGTCAGGTCTGGCCGTTTGAAGACAACAGGCCTTGCCTGCGCCGGCGCGCGCGGCCAATGGGCGTGTTGAGGCGTCTGTGGGTGGCTTGACCTGTGCGCAGGTCGGCCCCGCGGTCTGCGGGAGCTTTGGCGTGCGCCCGCGCGGGAGAGGGCTCGCCGTTTCTCTCGCGCGACAGGAGTGTTTCGCAGAAAAGATAAGGCCCTGCTTCGCCGCCTCTCCTCGCGACCTGCGCCCCCGGGGCGGCGCGTCAATGGGCCCGGGTCGGCCTCTGTCGCCACAGTGGCCGGCCGGCCGGGGGGCAGAGACGGTCTACGCGCGCGCCCCCGTGCGCCGCCCGGAAGAGGGGGGGTGTCTCCTCCCGCCCCCAGGTCTACGAAGCAGAGCTCCCCTCACAGACCTCTTTCCCCCCCACCGACACCATTGTCATTCGCGCTCTCGCTCTTTTCGCGCCCGTACATGCCCGTACACACATCACACACACAAACAAGCAACTCAAGCAACTCACCCAGCCCTACTGCACACACCACAACGACATCCATTTGTCGGCGATTGGCGAAGAAGAGCTTTTTTGCTGCTCCAAACACACCCCCTCTCGGGAGACCTGAAGGAAAAAAAGGCTGCCCGTGAGCTCTGGTGAGTTTCGAGGCCTTACGAACGTCCTTGCGATCGCGGGAGAGTGGGTGGGGTGGGGCGGAAGATGGAGCCGTCCGCGCGCGCGCGCGTTTTTTTTGGCCCAGGGGGCGCGCGCGCGGCCCTCGGAGAGAGAGGGGCAGGGGGAGAGGGGCAGGTGCAACTGCACCGCCGCCGACCGTCGCCGACCGTCGCGCCAACTCTAATTGTTTCTTGCCCGCTTGCTCCTCGCCCCCCCCCCAAAACGCACCACCAAACCAACCAAAACCCAAACAGATCGACAAACCATGACTCTCACACCTACCCCTTCCCAGGCCCTCTACCAGGAGATGGTCCGCCTGGACCGCCAGGCCAACGCCAAGCACGTGGGCGCCACCGCCGCCAAGGGCAGGCGCCGCCGCGCCAAGGCCGCCGCGCCTGCCGGCGGCACTGCTGTCGCCACGGTCGCCGAGGCCAAGGGCAAGGCGGCCGTCGCCAAGGCCGCGCCCGTGGTCGAGGCGACGCCCGTGCCCGCGCCCCTGCCCGGGGGGGCGACCGTCATCGCTGCCGCCGCCGCCGTCGAGGTCGCGCCGCCGCTGCTCGATGCGGCCGCCGCCGCCGCCGCTGCCGCGGCGGACGCGGCCGCCGCCGCCGCCGCCTTGGCCGCCGAGTTTGACGCCATCATCGCCGACGACTCCTTCGCCAGCCCCCTCACGATCGCCGAGGACGTCGCCACGCTGGCGCAGACGGAGGACGACACGGCCGCCGCGGCCGCCATGGTTGTCGCCGCCGCACCCGCAGCCCCCCGCGCGGCCGCCGCCGCGCTGTTCTTAGCAGCGTCTGCCTCGGCCTGCCGCCGCTCGTTCTTCCCGCGCCTCGCCTGCGCTCCGGCGTGCCGCGCCCCCCTCCTGCGCCTCGCGCCGCCGACGCGTCTGCCTCTGCTGGCCCTGGCGGCCGGCGCCGCCTCCGCGCCCGCGGTCCCGGCCACCTGGCTGGTCGAGCGCGGGCCCGGCGGCGCCGTCGTCTATGGCTGCAGCGACGCGCTGCCTCTGCTGCTCTGCGCGGCGACGGCGCACGCGCCGGCCGCCGGCGCCCCCTCGCCTGCCAAGGCCGAGGGCGACGCCGCGGCCTTTGCCAAGCGCTTCGCGCGGCGCATGGGCCTGCCGCTGCTGGCGCAGGCGGTGGCGGACCTGCCCGAGGTCTACGTCCACGAGACGATCCTCAATCTCGTGGCGAACATCGTCGTCGACGGCCCCGACGAGCCGCCGCCGGACGCCGTGGCCGCCTGCGCCGCCGCCGCCGCCGCCGCCGCCGCCGCCGCCGCCGCCGTCCCCTCGCCGCCCTCGCGCGCGCCGGCGCCCCTCCGCCTCGCCTTGGCCGCGGCCTGCGCCCCGGCCTCGCCCTGCCTGCTCGGCGCGTCGGAGCTGCCTTCCGTCGTCGACGCCTCCGCCGCCGCCGTCTGCGAGGCGGCAGCGATCCTGCTCGAGCTCAAGAGCTCGGCCGGGCCCGCCTTGGTCGTCGCCGTCGGCGCCACCCCCGCCGCCGCCGCCGAGGCCGCCACCTCGCTCGCCGCCCCTGCGTCGGCCCCGCCCTCGGGCCCGGGGACGCCGTCCAAGGCGGCCGCGGCCTTGCGCGCCCTCCGGGCCGCGTCCCAGACGACGTCGGTCGCCAGCACCCCGCGCAAGGCCGCACGCACGGCCGCCGCCGCCGCCGCGACCAGGTTTTCTGCCGAGGCCGAGGCGGCCGTGGCCGCCACCCACGCCAACTACGTCGCGGCCGTCGCGGCCCAGCGCCGGGAGAAGGCGCGCAAGGTCGCGCGGCGGGTCAGGCTGGTCCCGGCGCAGGCTGGTCCCCGCGCCTCGACCCGCGACGCCACGGCCCCGGCCGCCGCTGCCGCCCCTGCCGCCCAGGCCCCCGTCGTCGCCGCCGCCGTGCCCGACGAGGCGCCGGCCGCCGCCGCCTGCGGCGCGATCCTGGCCCTGGCCGACGGCCGGGCCCCCGCCCCTCACGCCGCCGCCGCCGCCACCGTCTACGAGGCGGCCAAGGTCCCGCTGCTCGCGCTCGAGGCGGCGCTCGAGCCCACCGCCAAGGCCGCCGCCGCCGCCGCCGCCGCCGCCGCCGCTGCCGCCGCCCCGCTCGCGCCCCCCCCCTGCGCGGCCCTCCGGGTCGTGGCCCGCTCGGCGCCCGTCCGCGTCGCGCCGCTCTGCCGCCGCATGCCGGCGCCCTTGGCCGCCGAGGTCGCGCTGCGCGAACACGAGCTCGTCTGCGCCCGCGCCGCCCTGCGCGAGGCGGGCGCGCTCATGCGCGCGCAGGACGCGATCCTGCGCGACAAAGACGCGCTCCTGCGCGACAAGGACGCGCTGCTGTGCGAGCGCGAGGCCGGGCTGCTGCTCGCCGCCGAGGAAAAGGCGGCGCTCCAGCGCCAGGTGGCCGCCCTGACGGGCGCGGCGCGGGCCGAGCGGCAATTGGTGGACCTGCTCGTGGCGCAGCAGGACCTCGCTCTTGACCGCGCCGCGTCTTGGGGCGGCCACCGCGCCCCCTCCTCGTTCGGGGGCGCGGTGGCCGCCGCCGCCGCCCTCGAGCACGCATGCTTCTGCGCGCCGCCCTCGCCGCGCGCCTCGGCCGCCACGGACGGCGGCGGCGGCGCCGCCCTCCCCCCGGTCCTGCTCCCCGCCCTGAGCGTCGAGGACGCGCCTGCGCCCGAGGCCGACGGCGAGGTGCTGGTGGTGGCGCGCTCGCCCAAGCCCATTGCCGCCGCGGACGAGGACGACAACGACAACGACAGCAGCAGCAGCAGCAGCGGCGACGACAAGACCGGCTCGGCCCGCGCCGCCCCCCTCTCGACGGTCCTCTCGGCGGCCGACGCCAACAACAACAACGGCCCCGTCCGGACGGCGGTCGCGGTGCTGCTCGTGGCGGCCGAGGCCCGCTGCGCCGCCGGCGCGGCCCTCTCGGTCGAGGGCATCTTTGCAGGCGCCTCGGTCCTCTCGGCCCTGCCGGCCAAGGCCTCCTCCGGCTCCTGCCTGGGCTCGGTCCTCGGCTCGGCGCTCGCCGGCGCGACCGTCGTCGCGGCCGCCGGCGCGAGCCTGCTCGTGGCCGGCGCGGGCGCGGGCGCCGCCAAGGCGGCGCGCTCGGCCTTGTTCTCTCGGACGTGACCGTCGCCGGCTTGGGCCAGCCGCGGCAGCAGCAGCAGCAACAGCAAGCGCCTCTTTCACGATCGCCACATTTCTCCTGGGTTTCAGCCCACCCCACATCCCACCCCTTTCTCTTTCCTCAAAGAGCTTTTGCGGCGCCACGAGCGCGCCGCCTTTCTCCTCTTCTGTCCTTTCTTTTGACGCGCCCCGCACCCCCTCGAGCGGCGCGTCCACCCTCCCACTCACGAACCATCGAAGACCTCCCACCCACCACCGCCAGATGAACATTACTGCTCTCACGTCCACCCCCCCGGGAAAGTGCCGTCGCTGCGCCTCGCGCGCTGCCTTTCCCCGCTCCTTCGTCCTTTTCACCCGGCCGCCGCGCCGCCCCGCTCATCCCACCGCCGCCGCCGCGCTTCGTTCGTTCCCCCCCGACAATCCCTCCCTCTGCTCTTTTCGTCGCCGCGTGATCTCCCCCGCACCCCTGCTTTTCTCCCATGGAAAACCCGCGGAGACACCCGCCTCAACTCGACGACTCCTCTTCGCCCCTGCAACGCTCACTGACGCGGCCCAGTCTTGCCTTCCTCTCTCCCCTCACCTCCCACCCCCTCTTCCCCCCCCGCCCGCGCTCCTCCCTCGCCGCTGCCACCGCTCGCCGTTTCCTCTCCCGCCTGCCGCCCACCGCCCCCGCTGTTCGCATGCCCCCGCCGAAGAGGCGGTTGGGCGAGCGCGCGAGGGCGGTGGTCGGCAGTCGGGAGGGAAACGACAGCTGGGAGGCGGTGCGAATGGGGCGGGGGGGGTGGGGTGGGGGTGGGCTACGCGGGGGGGGCAGGGGGAGGCAAGAGCTGCGAGAGAAGCGCCGCGCAGGAACAAGAAGAGGAGCGAGCGAGAACGGCGCAGCGGCGTCGCCTCGGAAAGATCAACACTGTAATTTCTCGTCTCGTCATCTCTTTTCGCTCTGCTGGGGAGTTGTGCACACGTCCCCCCAGGTTTAAGGAGCGTGGTCCCATATCCACTCCCACCGCCTCGGCGACTCGTTCTCGTCCCCGTCTCGCCGCGCCCCTCCCATTCTCGCCGCTGTCGCCGCTGCCTTCCGTCAAATTGTTGGTGCTGCTCTCTCTCTTTACACACAATCGGGAAGAAAGCCGAACAAGAATCGACGCATCGTCGCCCGTGATCTCAAGAGGGGATGGGGAGGAGTGACGCGCGAGGAGGCAGGGAGGGGGGGGAAGCAAGGGGGGGGGGAGGGCGTCTCTGCGAACACACAAACACCGCTCGCGCGTCCCACCCCCACCCACACCCATAGCCCCCCTCCCGCCGCCGTCGCCCGCTCTCCTTCCCCGCGCAAGCGGCGCCGCCGCCTCCCGGCCTTCCGGCCTAGTCGAACAGCGAGAAGCCCATGTCCTCCTCTTCCTCCTCCTCGGGCTCCTCCTTCTTCGCCTCGGCCTTGCCCTTGCCCGCCGCCGCGTCGGCCGCCGGCGCCGCCGCGGCGGCAAACGCCTCGGGGTTTGCCAGGATCTCCTTGACCTTGTCCGCCAGCGGGAACGAGTAGTCGGTCGCCAGCGCGATGGCCAGCACGTTCTTGAACCCGCCCACCACCGAGTGGGGCACCGACGCGAGCGTGGGGTACCCGGTCGCGAGCGACAGGGCGGCCACGTTGCTCACGGCCGCCGCCACACGCTCGAGCAGCACGTCGTCCGTCAGCGCGAGCACCTCTGGGTCGAACAGCGCGCCGCCCTCGAACACCTGCTGGATCTCGAGTCCGTACTTGAAGGGGCGGATGCCGAGCTTGCCGAGGAGGGCGGCCTGGGAGGCGCCGACCTTGTCGCCGGCGCGGATGAGGCTGACGTCGCTGACGATCTCGATCGAGCTGTTGTTTGGAGTTTCTCGTTTTTGTTTTTTGTTTTTGTCAAGTCGTGTTGTCGTCGTTGCGGGCGGGAAGAGTGTGTGAGTGTCAGGCGGCAAAGAGAGAGAGACAGAGAGCGGCGCGCAAGGCAGCAGCGTCGATCGAGGGCCCCCCCCGGCAAAGACACAAGCGACGCGCACAACCAACGCCCTGGCGGCGAAAAAGCGACAGCACGCCCGACGTGACACGCGCACGAGCGGAAAAAAAAACCTTTCATTGCAAAGAGCACAAAAACGCACCCCTTGGTGATCTTGGTGGCGATGGCGAGCGCCTGGAAGAACGACGTGTTGGACGGGTCCAGCGAGGTCGGGCCGCTGGGGATGGACACGTCGTTGGGCGCGACGGCGCCCACGCGCGCGGCGGCGCCCACCTTGTAGCGGGCGATCTCGTCCTTGACGCCGGAGAGCTGTTGATTTTTGTTTTGGTCGTTGTTTTTTTGTCGGCGCGTCGTTTTTTTGGTGAGGTGTTGTGATTAGGAAGACGAGGACTTGGTAGGGCGTTTCATGTGGCGGTCGCCGCTCCCCGCCGGGCAAGGCCCTGGGACTAAGGCGCCGGAGCAAACGACGGGGGAGGGCGGGGGAAAGGAGCGTCGACGCGCCCCGAAGAGGGAAAAAAGGGGGGCGCGAGCGCGGGCGCCGCGGCGCGATTTGCCGACTTGACTCACGTCGGCCTTGGTGAACACGATGCCCACGTTGCCGACCAGCTGCTCGTACATGGGCAGCCAGGTGTCGTCGCCGCTCTCCTCGCAGTAGAGCTTGATCGAGCGCTTCATCATCGTGTTCTTGCCCATCAGGATGATGCTGTCCGGGCGGAGGCCCTGTTGTTGTTGTTGTTTTTGGGATAAGAGGCGGGGGAGCGAGAGGTGAGACAGGCGGGCGAGCAAGGGCGGCGGACGGCGGCGGCGCCGGCAGCGATGGCTGCAGCAACCGGGCGGCGGCGGACAGAGGGCCAAACACGTACCGCGCGGATGTCGGCAAACTGCTTGCTGCCGACGTTGTCGGCGTGGACCACGAACCCGCGGTCGTGCGTGGAGAGGAGCTCGCACACGCGGCGGTGGTACTGTGGTTTTGGCGTTTGCGGGAGAGAGGAGAGGGGAGGAGGGAGAGTGGGATTGCGGCGGTCGAGACGTGTGTGTGATCCGGCCTTGAACGCCCCTCCGCCGACGATCAAAGGCAACCGTCAACGATGACGCACCTCCTCCTTCTTCTCGAGCTTGCTGGCGGACGGCATCTTGTCGAGCTTTTTTAGAGCGGGACGAAAAGAGGAGGGCGAAAAAACAGGAGGGAGAGGGGAGAGTCTAAGAACCAAACTGAACGTGAACGTCAGCAAGGCGCCTCGCGGCTTTAGTCTTAGACCGAAAGAATGTTTGGGGGGCAAAGAGGGTTGAACCTGGAGAGCTGGAGAAGGCGAGTGGGTGGGGAGAGGGCGGCGGTCTTGATCGTCTCGCGTTGGCGGCGGCGGCGGCGGCGGCGGCGCCGCGGGCGCGAGTGGGGTGGCGGCGAGCGAGGGGCGCGGCGGCCAGTCACGCAGAGAACAGGACGGGCCCGGGCGCGCCCGCTTGCCGTCGCCATCGCCTAGGCATGTCGAGAGCGGACGGCACAGCCTAGGGCCGTCCGGTGTCGTCGGTGACGCCTGGATCTGTGAGCAAGGCTCTCGCCGTCGCCCGAGAAAGGGTTTCCGACTCGGTTCGCCGGCGGCGGTCCCGCCTGGCACGCTTGCGTGCCTTTTAACTATCAATCGCCCCCGCCTTCTCCTCCTCCCCATTGCCCTTATCGCTCTGTGCGCACACACATGACCTACATCGAGAGCTGACACTCGACGTCCTGTTGTCAAGAGCCCCACGTTCTGCGTCCGGAACGCAACTGTTTTTCCTTTGAATTCGAACCCCCAGCAGCTTGCTCTTCGCCCGTGAGAAAGAGAGACTCCCGCCCGTAAACCACGTGAGAAACAATGCGCCGAAACACGGAGAACGCCGAGAACGTCGACCCGCGCGCCACGGGCATGCGGCCCGGCGGCGCGCTCTCGTTCCATCCGGCCACGAACTCGAGCTGCGGAGGCGGCGGCGGCGGCTTGCTGCTCTCGTCGGCGTCGTCTGGCGCGCCGCTCAAGCCGGCCGGCGCGCCCCCCGCCCCCGCGCCTGCGCCCGTGCCCCCGCCCGCCACGCAGCGGCGGCGGCCGGCCCTGCGGGACATCACCTCGCTGCTGGTGCCCCAGGGCGAGGCGCCCAAGGGCCTCGTCAAGGGGCTCCACCATCATCCGGGCATCCTCCTCTCGGCGGCGTCGGCGTCGTCGGCCGCCGCCCACCATGCCGCCGCCCCCAGCGCGAGGCCGGCCCCAGCAGCGGCGGCCGTCTCGGCGCTGCTGCCGCCGCGCGCGCCGGCGCGCTCGGCGATCGCGTCGATGCGGTGAGATGGCCTAAGATGTGGAGAGCAATGACAATAACGAACGAATGCGCACAACGTGACTTAGCAAAACAGAGAGCATTTAATCAAATTTTGGAACCCTCGAAAAGAAGAGCGTTTCTGGCAAAGGGGAGCGGCGGCGGCGGCAACGGGGATGGACAAGAGGAGAGACGGGAGCGCAGAAGCAAAAGATCCAAAATCAGAACGCGCCGCTCCCGCCGACGCACCACTCGTCCAGCACCGCGACCGCCTCGGCCAGACCGGTGCGGTCGCCCTGCTCGCGCGTGCCGCCGCCCGCAGACGCCGCAAACGCCGCCGCGCCGCCGCGCCGCTCGGCGGCGAAAAACCGCAAAGCGTCCCGAAGGGCCGCGAGCTCGCGCGCGTCCAGGCCGCCGCAGCCCAGGGCGCACCGCGACGCGGACGCCAGCGCCCCGAGCCACGCGTCTCCCGGGACGGAGCCGAGGTAGACCAGGCCCCTGGCCGCGCGCTGCACCTGCCGCGGCGACAGCGCCGCGCACAGCGCCGACGGCGGCTTTTGGGGGGCGGGCGCGGGCCGCGCGCCGCCGCCGCCGCCGTGCAAGGGGGACGAGGGGGGGCTCGGCAAGCCGAGGGGGCTTGGCGGCGGGTCCCCTTCACCTTTGCTGCGTCTGCCGCCGTCGGCCGCGAGCGGCGGCGGCGGCGCCGGCGGCGGCTGGGGCCCTGCGCGCGGCGCGGCGACCGCCGTCGACCCGGGCGCCGCCGGGGGTTGGCGGCCGGCCGCCCAGCTCGCGGGCCAGGGCGCGCCCTCGGCGGCGGGGGCGGCCGTCTCGTCGAAGAAGGCGCGCGCGAGGAGCAGGGGCGGCGCGCCGCGCACCTGGAGGAGGGCCGCTGCGAGGCGCGCGGCCGCCGAGAGCGTCGCTGCCGCCCCTGCTGGTGCCGCCATTCCTGCTGTTCCTGCCGTTCTTGCTGTTGCCGCCGTTGCCGCCGTTGCTGCCGCTGCCGTGCCCGCCCCCTCTCCCGTCGGCAGCTCCGACAGCGCGCGCTGGAGGCAAAGTTGCGCCTCGCGCGACGCCAGCCACGCGTCCCCCACGCGCACGCCCGCCCACCGCCTGCTCAGCGCGAGGCCCAGCAGCAGGCGCGCCTCAAGTGCGCGCGCCGCCCGGCCGCCGCCGCCGCCGCCGACGACGCCGCTCGCTTCGTCCTGCTCTTGCTCCGCCTCCTGCTCCTCCTCCTGCGCCTCCTGCTCCTCCTCCCCCAGCGCAGGCGCCGCTAGCCACGCCGCCGACGCCTCCTCGAGCAGCGCCTCCCACTCGTCCGGCTCGGACGCCGCCAGCGGGCGCGCGTAGCGGGGCGTGCCGAATCCGATAGGAAGGGGAGCGGCGGGAAAATACGGCAGCCGCCCCAGAGAGTAGACGGCGTCCGCCAGCTGCTCCCGGGTCATCCGAGGCAGGGCCGCGCGCACGGCGCTCCGCCACGCCGGCAGAAAGGGCGACGCGGGCAGCACGTAGCTGAAAAACTCGAGCGTGCCCGTGCGCGCGCCGCCGCCGGCGCCGGCGCCGCCACCACCCGCGGGGCCGCCCGCGTCCAGGTCGTCGGCGGCCGCCGCCAGCTCGGAGATGGCGGCGGCGAGCGCCTGCGGGGTCGCCGAGGCCAGGCGGGCGTGCGCGCCGCGCAGCTGGCTGGAGAGCGCGGCGGCACGCGCGGAAGCGGCGATGGCGCGCGATAACCGCTCGCTGCTGGCGGCGGTGCCGCCGCTGTCGGGCGGGCGCTGGAGGCCGGCCGCGGCGCTCCGGACGGGGTGAGGGAGGGGCGCGGCAGCCTTTTTGCCCCAAGACGCGGCCATGGCCATCGCGACGCGGCGGCCGGGCTCGTCGTCGGACGCGCCGGTCGGGTCCTCGCGCGGTGAAGAGGGGGAGGAGGGAGGGGTGGCGCGGGCGCCGATGATGGGCGACAGAGTCCAAGACTTCCGAAACAGGGCGCATGGCGCCTGGTGCCGCGCGCTGCGGAACAGATGCGACGAGCAGGGCCGGTGGAGCGGTGCGGTCGCTGCGCTGGCGGCCCGCGCGGGGCGCTGCGGCAGCATGACGAGCGGGGATTGGATTGGGGCGGAACGACGTTTCCTGTCTGAGTGAGAGCTCCCCCCGTGGCGTGGCGTGTGCGCGTGGAGGACTCTCCGAAAAGACGCAGCGCTCTACGCCGTCGTCAAGGGATTGGTCATTGCTCGGTGCGCGCTCGCGTTTGTGTGCGTGGTTCCAAGGAGAGTGCGCTGTTTTCAGTTTTACGTCGGCGAAGGAAGGCGAACGCGCGCTCGACACCGGCTCTCAAGTAATCGCCCCCCCCCTCCCCGCGGCCACGTCCAGCAAGGACGCCACCCACGCGACGTCGCGCACGTACACGCGCGACGCCGTGGCCGCGGCCTGCCGCCACGTCGCGCGCTCGGCCTTTTCCGGCGCCGCGCGCCGCCCGCCCGCCGCCGCGGCGCCGCCCGCCCCCGCGCCGCCGCCGCCGCCAACCGCGCCGCGCGTCGGCGGCAGCTCCGTCGTCCGGCCCGCCCCGTCGACAAACAGCACCGCCAGCGTGTCGCCCCGGCCAAAGCTCGGCAGCTCCCCCTGGACGGCGTCGCCCAGCGCCCGCGCCAGCGAACCGCGCGAGTCCAGCCGCCCGGACGGCAGCGCGCAGCCCCACCGAGCGCCCGCGAGGAAGACCTTGACCTCCTCGGGCCGCCTGAGCAGCAGCGCCTCGGCGCGCGCCCGCTCGCCCGCGCCCGGGACCGCCGCGCCGTCCTCCTTGGCCAGGCGCCCGGCCGCGGCCCGCGCACACTCGCGGCGGACCTTATGGCGCACGCGCTGCGCCGCGACCGAGGCGGCGAATGCGGGCGCCGTCAGCGGCGCGTCGGGCGCGAGCCCGCCGTCGCGCGTCCCCCCGATGGCCGGCAAGTGCGGCTCGAGCGCGTGGAACGCGGCCTTGGCGCGGGCGACGCGGCCGGAGGCCGCCTTCGAGTCGCCGCCGTCGACGTCGCCCGCGGGGGCCGGGGGCGGGGGCCAGGGCGGCGCCGGGGCGGAGGGGCGCCGTGGCGGCTGCTCGGGGAGCCGGGGCGGCGGGTGGCCGTTGGCGTTGGCGTTGGCGGCGGCGGCGGCGGCGGCGGCGGCGGGGGCGGCCAGCAGCTTGGGCCGCTTGCGGTTGCTGCCGGCCGCCTCGCGCTGGCGGCCCCGCTTCTCCTTGAGCTTGAGCTCGCTGTTGTCGTCGTCGTCGCCGTCGCCAGCCTCGCCGGCTTCGCCGGCGTCGTCGTCGTCCAAAGAGGAGGAGGGGGAGGACGAGGGGCCGCTGCTGCCGGTCGCGCCGCTGCCGCTCGACGACGCGCGCCGCTTGTGCTTGTCCTTTTGCTTCTCCGGCTGCTGCTTCTCCGGCGGCAGCTGCCCGCGCGCCCGCCCCCGGCCGCGCAGCCCGTTGAACTCGCGCTGCGCCTGCAGCAACATCTCCTTCTCCTCCACGGTCTGCTCCTCCATAGCTCCTTCGCTTCGGCGTTCCGACGTTGTTTTTTTTGAAGCGCGCGGTTCGATCGATGGGTGGGGCGGGACTCGCGCGCGAATGCGGATCGTGTGGCTGATGAGTGCGAGTGCGTTGCGCGCGCGCCTATGTTGGGACACGGAGGAGGACAGGATTGCAGCCGCTCAAGAAGAGAGCACGCGCGCGCCTCGTTCCGCGACATCGTGGAGTCTGGGCGCGACGCCGACGACGCCCGAAGCGGCGGCCGACTCTCAAAAGAAACGGCGGATTCTGTCCTTCGTGCCCTCCACACAGTTCGATTTGGCTGAAAGCATCGCACCTCACGCCAACCTCGCTCATCACGCACAGTGTCCCACAGCGCACCAGCCACCCGCGCGCGCCCGAGAGACCCCAACACACTCCCCCCTTCATCAGTTGCAATCCACGCCCGCCTCCTCGTCCCGACCACGCCAGCACGCCGACGATGCGCACGGGCTCGTGGTCGAGCGCCTCGTGCTGAGAAGAGAGGCGGGGAGTCGCGGGCCTCTTTCGCTCCCTCGGGCCAGTTTCAATCGAAGAGAGAGAGTGCCTCACCCCCCCCCCGCGCGCCACCCATAAGAAGAAGCAAAGCGCCCAAAGATGCATCTGTACAACGTGACGCTCAGCAAGCCGACGGGCATCACGGTGAGAGCAGCAGAGCCGCGGCACCAGCAGCAGTCAGAAGGGCGGCAAAAGAGGCACCGTCGCGCTCGGCGGCCGTCGAATCGCTCACCCAACTCGCGCTGCCCCCTTGCGAAAAAAACAACAACACCAACAGTGCTGCGTCTACGGCAGCTTCTCCGCCGCCAAGGCCCAGGAGATCGTGGTCGTGCGCGGCGCGGGCACGGTCCTCGAGCTCCTCCGCCCCAACGAGGCCGGCCGCCTGGTCCCCGCCGCCACCACCGACGCCTTCGGCTGCATCCGCTCTTTGGCCGCCGTCCGCCTGACAGGGGCGCCGACGGACCGCCTGGTCGTCGGCAGCGACTCGGGCCGCCTGGTGGTGCTCGAGCTCGACGCGCGCCGCCAGGCGTGGCGCAAGGTGCACCAGGAGACGTACGGCCGCTCGGGCTGCCGGCGCCTGGTGCCCGGGCAGTACCTCGCCGCCGACCCCCGCGGCCGGGCGGTGATGGTTGCGGCCTTGGAAAAGCAAAAATTGGTTTATGTCCTCAACCGCGACGCGCAGGCCCGCCTGACCATCAGCAGCCCGCTCGAGGCGCACCGCTCGCGCGCCGTGACCTACTGCGTCGCGGCCCTGGACGTCGGCTTCGACAACCCGGCGTTCGCGGCGGTCGAGCTCTCGTACGGCGACGCCGACGCCGACGCCACGGGCGCGGCGGCGGCGGCCGCCAGGAAGCAGCTGGTCTACTACGAGCTCGACCTCGGCCTCAACCACGTGTCGCGCCGGTGGTCCAGCCCCTTGGACAACGGGGCCAACATGCTGGTGCCCGTCCCTGGTGGCGGGGACGGCCCCGGGGGCGTCCTCGTGTGCTGCGAGAACTTTTTGCTCTACAGGCACGAGGGCAAGCCGGAGCTGCGGGCGGTGCTGCCGCGGCGCGCCGACCTCCCCGCCGACCGGGGGGTGCTCGTGGTGGCGGCGGCGGCGCACCGGCGCCGCGGCCACTCGTTCTTCCTGCTGCAGAGCGAGTACGGCGACCTGTACAAGGCGACGCTTGTCACCGGCGGCGGCGGCGCGGGCGGCGGCGCGGCGGGCGGCGGCGGCGCGGGCGGCGGCGTCGGCGTCGGCGGGCCGAACGACGTCCGCGACCTGGTCGTGCGCTACTTCGACTCGATCCCCGTGTCGACGTCGCTGGCGGTCATGCGCACGGGGTTCCTGTTCGCCGCGGCCGAGGGGGGCAACCACGGCCTGTACCAGTTTGTCGGCACGGGCGACGACGACGGCGACGGCGGCGGCGGCGGCGGCGGCGAGGCCGCCGTTGCCGAGAGCCGGGCGTCGACCACCCGCGCCGACGGCGAGGGCGGGTACGCGCCCGTCTTCCTGCGGCCGCGGCCGCTGCGCAACCTGGCGCTGGTGGACGAGCTGCCGTCCCTGATGCCGCTGGTGGACATGAAGGTGGGCGTGATGGCCGGCGTGACGGGCGACGCGAGCGGCGGCGGCGGTGTCGGAGACGGAGTGAGCGGCGGCGGCGGAGCAGGCGGCGGCGGCGCCGGGGGCGGCGGCGGCGCCCCCCAAGCGGCGGCGGCGGCGGCGGCCGTGCCCCAGGTGGTCGTCGCGCACGGCCAGGGCGCCCGCGCCGCCCTCTCCCTGCTCCGCCCGGGCCTCGCCGTCACTGAGCTCGCCGTATCCCCTTTACCCGCGGCCCCGACGTCCGTCTTCACCGCGCGCAGGCAAAATGGCGACGCGCACGACGCCCTGATCGTCGTCTCATTCGCGGCGGCCACGCTCGTCTTTGAGGTCTCGGGCGGCGAGGTGCGCGAGACGGCCGACTCGGGCCTGCTCGGCTCGGCGGCCACCCTGGCGGTGCAGCTGCTCGACGACGGCTCCTTGCTGCAGGTGCACTCGGGCGGCCTGCGGCACGTGCGGCCCGACCGCCGGGCCAACGAGTGGCGGGCGCCCGGCCGCCGCTCGGTCACGCGCGCCGCCGCCAACGGCCGCCAGGCCGCCGTTGCGCTGAGCGGCGGCGAGCTCGTGTACTTCGAGCTCGACCCGGCCGGCCAGCTCCTCGAGATGGGCAAGCGCGACATGGAGGGCGACGTGTCGGCCCTGGCCATCGCGCCCGTTCCGGAGGGGCGCCTGCGCGCGTCCTTGCTGGCGGCGGGGTCGTACGATGCGGCGGTGCGCCTCTTGGCGCTGGACGACGGCGGAGGCGGCGCGGGCGGCGGCGGCGGCGGCGGCGCGGGCGGCGGCGGCGGGGACGGGGCGGGCGGCGTCTCCTTGCGAACGGTGGCGACGCAGGCCGTGGGGGGCGTGCCCGAGTCGGTGCACCTGATGTACAGCACGGTCGGCGGGGAGGACGGGCTGTTTGGGGACGGGGCGCAGGGGGGCGGGGCCGGCGGCGCGGGCGGCGCGGGCGGCGCGGGCGGCGCGGGCGGCGCGGGCGGCGCGGGCGGCGCGGGCGGCGGCGGCGCCGGAGGCGCGGACACCGCCCCGACCGGCCTCTTTTTGCTCGTGGGCCTCGGAAACGGCGTGCTCGCGCGCACCGAGGTCGACGGCGCCACGGGCCGCCTCACCGACACGCGCCAGCGCTTCCTCGGCACGCGCGCGCCGCGCCTGGCGCCCTGCCTCGTGCGCGGCCGCCCGGCCGTGCTCGCGCTCGGCTCGCGCCCCTGGCTCGGTTACTCGGACGCCGGCCGCTTCGCCCTCGCGCCCGCCTCGTACGAGGCCCTCGACCACGCCGCGGGCTTCTCCTCCGAGCAGTGCCCCGAGGGCATCGTCGCCGTGTGCCGCGCCTCGCTGCGCATCCTCTCGGTGGACAACGCCGGCGACGCCTTTTGCGTCGCCTCGTGTCGGCTGCGGTACACGCCCCGCCGCCTGGCGCTGCACCCGCCGACTGGCACCATCGTGGTGGCCGAGTCGGAGGCGGGGTCCCTGCCGCTGTCGGAGCGGCCGGACGTGCTGCGCAGGCTGTTCGGGGCGCCGGAGGAGGGGGAGGACGAGGGGCAGCAGGAGCAGCAGCAGATGGGCGGGGCCGGCGCGCGACCGCAACCGCCGCTCGACCTCGCCGCGATGGTGGCCGCCGGCGTCGCGCGCAAGCCCCCCGACGCCTTCGCCGCCCCCCTCGGCGTGCCCCCCCGCGGGCCCGAATTCGACGAGGACCTCGCCGCCCTCGAAGAGCAGCTCGGCCACCCGCGCGCCGCGCACCCGGGCCGATGGGCGTCGTGCGTGCGGGTCGTCGACGCCGCGACGCTCGCGACGCGCTGCGTGGTCGAGCTTGGCGCGGCCCTGGCGGACGGGGGGGCGGGTGCCGGCGAGGGCGGCGCGACCGAGGCCATCACGTCGATGGCCCTGGTCACCTTTAGCGCGGCGGGAGGGGGCGCGCACGCGGCGGACGGCAACGGCAACGGCAACGGCAACGGCAACGGCGGCGGCGCGGCGGCGGCGGCGGCGGCGGCGGCGGCGGCGGCGGCGGCGGCGGGCCCGATGCCGCTGCTCGTCGTCGGCACGGCCGACGCGCTGCAGTTCCAGCCCACGACCTGCGCGGGCGGGCGGCTGCGCGTCTACCGCCTGCTCGGCCCGGGCGGCGCCAACGGCCTCGAGCTGCTGCACGTGACGCCATGCGAGGGCGTGCCCGGCGCGCTGTTGCCCTTCCGCGGGCGGCTGCTGGCCGGCGTCGGCCCGGCCGTCCGCCTGTACGACCTGGGCAAGCGGCGCCTGCTGCGCAAGTGCGAGTACCGCGGCCTGCCGCGCCACGTGGTCTGCCTGCAGGCGGTCGGCGGCCGCGTCTTCGCGGGCGACGTGCAGGAGTCGGTGCACGTGCTGCGCCACCGCCGCTCGGATAACGCCTTTTACCGGATCGCCGACGACGCGCTGCCGCGATACCTCACCTGCGCGCTGGCGCTCGACTACGACACGGTCGCGACCGCGGACAAGTTCGGCAACGTGGTGGTCCTCCGGCTCCCGGAGGAGGCGTCGGCGGCGGTGGAGGACGACCCGACGCTCGGGAGGCACGCGGGGGCGGTCGGGGCGGCGGGCGGCGGCGGCGGCGGCGCGGACGGCGGCGGCGGCGGCGACGGCGCGGGCGCCTCTGGCGCGGCGGCGAGCGCGTCGACGGCGGCCGCGCGCCTGGGCGGCGCCGCCTACAAGCTCGAGGCCGTCGCGAGCTTCCACGTCGGCGACACCGTCACCAGCATCCAGCGATGCGCGCTGCAGCCCGGCGGCGCCGAGGTGCTACTCTACTCAACGCTTCACGGAGGGCTGGGCGCGCTGGCGCCGCTCGGCTCGCGCGAGGACGCCGACTTTTTCGCGTCGCTCGAGCTGCACCTGCGCCAGCAGCACCCGCCGCTGTGCGGGCGCGACCACATGGCCTACCGCTCGGCCTACTTCCCCGTGCGCGCCGTGGCGGACGGCGACCTTTGCGCCCAGTTTGCGGCCATGCCCGTCGCGAAGCAGCGCGAGGTGGCCGCGGCGCTCGAGCGCACGCCGCAGGAGGTGATGCGCAAGGTGGAGGACGCGCGCAACCGGGTGCTTTAGAGAGCAATGCGGTGGCCGATGGATGTCATTTGAGATACAGACAGATTATTTGTTGCGTGTCCGTGCGTTTGTGTAAAGGCGTCACATCGCAGGAGGGTGGAGGACTCGCGCGCGCGACCCCGGATGCTGTAGAGAGCAGGGCGGTGGTTGGTTGGGTTGGGTGGGCGGACGGACGGAGGTGTTCAATAGAGGCAGACAGACAGACCCTTTGTTGTCATCGTGTGTGTAAAGGCGTCACGCGCGTCGACTGACTTTTGTGGTTGTCTTTGATTACTCACATCAAAACCACGACTAGAAAAGCGCTGTGCTCGCAACACAAGAATAAATACTATCTCAACATCCTCATCGCACGAAACGAAAAGACCCAATCGCCCCCTGCGTTCACCACTTGATCGCGCGCCAAGAGTCCCCCGCGTACGCCGCGTCCGCCCCAAGCTCCTCCTCGATGCGCAGCAGCTGGTTGTACTTGGCAAGGCGCTCCGAGCGGCACGGCGCGCCCGTCTTGATCTGGCCGGTGGCCAAGCCGACGGCGAGATCGGCAATGTAGGTGTCCTCGGTCTCGCCCGAGCGGTGCGAGCACATGACGCCCCAGCCGGCCTCCTTGGCGGCGCGCACGGCGTCGATGGCCTCGGTGACGCTGCCGATCTGGTTGACCTTGAGCAGGAGGGCTGTTGTGTGGGTTTTTTGGGTATTGGGTGTTTGGGTTTGCGTTGTTTTCGTGTTGGTTTGCGTTGTTTTCGTGTTGGTTTGTCGTCGTCGTTCGTTGGTTGTTTGGTTGTTGGGTTGTTGGGTTGTTGAGGGAAGGGGTGAGATCTTGCTCGTTGCGAGGTGGCGCTCGTGCGGGACGCGCTTCGACGCGTCGGTCCGCCCTCCGCGGAACCCCCGCCCGCCCGCCCGCCCAAGAACAAACAACTGCTCGCCCCCCCCGCGTCGCTCCCTCGCTCCCTCTCTCCCTATCTCCCTCTCTCTCTCAACAACAAACAAACTCACAGTTGCACGCCTTGTCCGCGATCGCCTTGTCCACGCGCGTCTTGTTGGTCACCAGCAGGTCGTCGCCCACCACCTGGCACTTGGCCCCGAGCCGCGCCACCATCTTTTCGCACGGCGCCCAGTCATCCTGCTCAAAGGGGTCCTCGATGGAGACGACGCCGTGCTCCTCGACAAACTTGGCGTACATGTCCAGCAGGGCGTCGGGCGACAGCTTGCCGCTGCCGTCGTTGTCGGCCTCCTTGAACTTGAGGTCGTACGTGCCGTCGCTCTTGACGTGGAACTCGGACGCGGCGACGTCCATGCCGATCTTCACCTGCTCGGTGTAGCCGGCGTCGGCGATCGCCTGCTTGAGCAAGAGCACCCCTTCTTCGTTGTCGAGGATCGACGGCGCGAACCCGCCCTCGTCGCCCACGTTGCACGCGTCCTTGCCGTACTTCTTCTTGATCAGGGCCTTCAGGGCGTGGTACACCTCGCAGCCCATCTGGAACGCCTCGCGGAACGACTTGGCGCCGATGGGCAAAATCATGAATTCCTGCATGGCCAGGCCGTTGCCGGCGTGCTCGCCGCCGTTGATGACGTTGAACGAGGGCACGGGGAGCACGAGCTTCTTGTTCCCGGCCAGGTGCGCGATGTACCGGTACAGGGGCATGCCCTTCTCGGCGGCGCCGGCCTTGGACACGGCCATCGAGACGGCGAGGATAGCGTTGGCGCCGAGCTTTCCCTTGTTGGGCGTGCCGTCGAGCGCGATCATGGCGTCGTCGATCTTCTTCTGGTCGCGCGGGTCGAACTTGCCGACCAAGGCCGGGGCGATGAGGCTGTTGACGTTGTGCACCGCCTTGAGCACACCCTTTCCCAGGTACACGGCCTTGTCGCCGTCGCGCAGCTCGACCGCCTCGTGGATGCCTGTCGAGGCGCCCGAGGGCACGGCGGCGCGGAAGACGCCCTTGTGCGTGGTGACCTCGGCCTCGACGGTCGGGTTGCCGCGCGAGTCGATGATCTGGCGGGCCAAGATGGCGGTGATGGCGGCCGGGGTCATCTTGAGGAGCTCCTTGGACTGTGGAGGTGTTTTTTGTTTGTTGTGAGGGCTTTTGGTGGTTTGAGCAGGTTTTGTCGAAACGGCGGGTGAGCGCGACGGCGGGCGAGGGTGGGGTGGGCGAGCGACGGCAGGTGAGGGCGGGCGGGCGCGCGCAATCGCGCACGCAACCACGGCGGCTGTACTGTTCCTCGCGCCGGATGCCCCACGACCTCGCGTCGCGACGAGGCAGGCGCGCGCGCGGTTGAGAAAGAGAGGGAGAGAGAGAGAGAGGGCGGGCGAAACCCTCTCCAAAGAACCCCCCGAAAAGACGATGTCGAGTGTTCGCCCCTAGGAGCGATCCCTGTGCGCCGAATCCTCCCCACCGCGCGGCCCACGTTGATGCCACGCGCCCCGGAGGACCGCCCGCGCGCATTGGTGCGGGCTGGACGCGCCAGCGGCGCGCCAAAAATGATCTGGGAGAGCGCTAGCGACCAACCCCAAAAACGGAAGAAGAAACGCACCAGGAACGAGAGCGGCTCATCGGGCTTGGCCTTGACGCAGCGGTTGAGCGCGTCCTCGATCTTGGCCTGCAGGTCGTGCTGCGACAAGAAGGCGCTGACGCCGGTGGTCGCCATCGTGCTAGCGGAAAGGGAGGAAGCGGAGAGCTTGGGAGAGGCACGAACGGAGAGCGTGAGCGAGCGTTTTTTGAGTGCAAGGATCGGGCGCGCGAGCATCCGACGGTGGTCGATCGATGTGCGTTTGTTAGAGCTGCTGCTTTGCTTTGATGTGAGGAGAAGGGTGCGAGAGAGAGCGGACAAGTGGAGGGAGCAGCAGAAAGAGCCCTCGTCGTGGCCCCGTGCGCGCGCCTGCCCCCTTCACCCATCAACGCTGACGCGCCCCGTACTGCCGAATGATCGCCGCGATGCATCGCCTGAAAACCTTGGGTGGGCAGCACAGCGCGTTTGTGGACGCGCGCGCCGTCCAATTCCTGCGACAGCCCGGCCCTGAGCGAGCGGCCGGGAGCAGACGCCGCTGTCGGCGCGGGAAAAAGAGCGCTCGACACAGGCGTCACACACGCACAGCTCTCTGTTTGCTCACTTGGCCTCAACCCACACGCCCCAACCTATTCGTCCTCCCAAGTCTGTGTGCTCCTCGCCCATTCGCACGACAAAGCCGCAAGAGCGGGTGCTCGCGAACTCGAAAAACAAAAACCAGAAAACCTCTTCTCTCTCTGTCAAAATGAGCCCGCGCGCCACCAGCACGCTGGCCAAGTTCTTCCCCATCGAGGTGAGGGGACGTGCAGGCTCGGCGCACGCCGGCGCGCGTCAATCTTGCGTGCCTCGAAGCGACGGCGGCGTGAAAGGGGGGGAGAGCTCTTTCCTCCTCCTTCCCTCGCGCAAACCCCACACGCGCGCTCCCGCAAAGGTCTCTGCGTGCCGCGCGCGCCTGCCTCCCACGCAGCGCCAAACGCCCCGTCGAGATCTGCTTGGCGCCCATGCCGCCACGGATCCTGCACGCAGAGAGCGCGCGAAACACGCAGCACGTTTGTGTACCCCGACGGCGGCTCTCTCGGCGCACGCGCGCGCTCACCGACGCCCGCTTTCCCCCGTCCTTCGACCCAAATCCAAAAAACAAACAGGCCTACCCCGTCGCGGCCCCCGTCGTCGTGGCCGCCGGCCTCTTCGCCTGGATGTTCAGCCGCACCCTCATGAGCGACCCCGACTCCAACAAGGGCCACCAGAGGCTGGCGATCGACTGCCCCGAGGCCACCGCGAAAGGCGACGCGTGGCGGCACTCGATCCGCCACCACTTTGCCGAGCGCGTCAAGGCGCGCAAGATCGGCATCTTCGCCAACGACGTGGCGTAAGATAGTCCATCACGGGGCGCGGGCCAAAAGGGCGACGCGTTCGGCGGCGCTCGATCCGCCACCACTTTGCCCCTTGGCGCGCGTCACAAGGCGCGCGCAAGGGAGGCATCTTCGCCAAACGACGTGGCGTGAGGGGCGGCAGCCCGCCCACCCGCCCACCCATGGGGTGGGGCCGGGACGCCTCTCGTAAGAGAGAGGGGGGGCGCGCGTGCGTGATTTGAGCGAGAGACACAAAAGAGACGGAGGAAAAAAAGCGGGGGCACGCGAAGCGCCGAGCGCCGCGCGAGAGGCGCCGCCCCTCTGCCCGCCGGCGACGCCCCCGGTTGTTTCTGAGCATGGTGTCGAACGTCCTTTTACGTAGCGAAAGACGTGGTGCGCCGGCCCGCCGTATGGCGTTCTCTCGAAGGACCCCGCACGCGCGTCCGGGCCCCAAAAAGAGGGGCGCGGCGGGCGGGCGGGCCATCCGCCGCCGACGACGGCAGACGGCGGGCCGGCGCACGACGCCCGGGTCACGTGCGGGGGCACGAACGCGCCCGCGGCCGCAATTCAACCCCGGGGCATCGCCGGCGGGGCGGGGCGATCTCTCGCGCGCGCGCGCTCTCTCTTCCCGCGGAGGGCGCGCGCGTTGGCCGCGCTCAGCTCCTTCGCCGCCTTTTTTTTACTTTCGACTCGACCCGCTCGCCGCGTTCTCCCGCTGCTCTTGTGTTTCTGCTCCCCCCCGCTGCGCCCGCCCCTCCCCCCTTTTTTTTGCCCTTGAACTCGAGCCGCGAGCCCCGACGCACCCACCACACCCGCCGATAAGTTCGACAGACAACAACAACAGAAACCAGAACAACACGCGCCGTCCCCATTCCCCCCCCCCCCGCCCTCTTGGCGCCGTCGGGCCCTCCGCCCGCCGCCGTCCCCTGGAAGAGAGATCCCACTTGTGCGAAAGGGCGGCCGAGGGGCGTGCGTGTGTGTGTAACGAATCAATCAGAGACGTGTGTAGCAGCTCCCGTTGCATCGCATCGCATCGCGCACAGCGACAACACTCGGCAAAGCTTCGACCAGGCGAACGCGCGCTAGTACCCGCCCCCGCCGCCGCCGCCGCCGCCGCCCCCGCCGCCGCCGCCGCTCCCGCCGCCTCCGCCGCCGCCGCCCCCTCCGCCGTTTCCAAACCCGCCCCCGCCGTACCCGCCGCCCCCAAACATGGCCGCCATGCCGCCGACCGGGCGCTGGTAGCGGTCCATATCCCCGCCGCCGCCGCCCTGCTGGTACGAAGGGGGCGCCGCCGCCGCGGGAGGGGCCGCCTGCGCCGCCGCCGCCGCCCGCTGCTGCTGCGCGGCGACCGAGCGCCGGACGGCGGCCATTCTTTCAAAGTGAAGGAGCGAGGGGCTCGGGCGGCGGTAGCCCGTCCCCTCGACGCCGAACCCGGGCACGTGGAGGTGGTGCACGCGCTCGAGGTAGGGGGCCATGTCGGTGGGCCGGAGCGGGAGGGCCTGCGCGTTGGGCGCGCCGCCGTCGCCGTCGGCGCCGCCGCCGCCCGAGACGCCGCCGCCGCCGCCGCCGCCGCCGCCGGCCGACGCCACGTCCCTCGCCGCGCCCTCGGCCCTGCGCCTGGCCACCGCGCACCCGGAGCACAGCGCCGCGGTCACCGTGGCCTCGACAATCCTGCCCAGGGCGTCCGCCAGGTCGGGCGCCACGCGAAACTCGCCGTCGAGGCCGCACGCCCGCAGCGCGCGCTGCACCGACCGGCGCGGCAGTAAGCGCGCGAGGTCGGCGCGCGCGTCGCGCCGGCGGGCGGCCGACATAGCGCCCCATCCAGGGATGCTCTGCGCGGCGGCGGCGGCGGCGTGGGCGGCGGCGGCGGCGGCGAGGACGCTGCTGCCGTACGCGGCGCCGGGGCCGGCGAAGGGGGCGGGCGGGTGCTGCTGCTGCTGCTGCGCCATCGGCTGCTGCTGCTGCTGCTGCTGCTGCTGCTGCTGCTGCTGCTGGAAGTTTTGGGCGTGCGGGGGGAACCCCGGCCCTCCCTGCTGCTGCTGCTGCTGTTGCTGCTGCTGCGGCTGCTGCGGCATCGCGGCCGGCGGGTTCCAGTGCAGCGTCGACGCCAGCAGCGGGTGCTGCTGCAGGCCGCCCGACCCGCCGCGCTGCATGCCGGCGGGGCCCAGCGGGCCGGCGCCAGGCAGATAGACAATTCCGCCGCCGCCGGCAATTCCGCCGCCGCCGCCGCCGCCGCCCTGTTGCTGCTGCTGCATCGGCGCCCCCTCCTCGCGCGGCCGCTTGGGCGCGGCGGCCATGGCGTCCATGCCCTGGGAGGGCGCGCGCTTGGTGGCGCCGAGCATCTGCTGCTGCGGCTGCTGCTGCTGCTGCTGCGGCTGCTGCTGCTGCATTTGCTGCGGCTGCTGCTGCTGCTGCTGCTGCTGGTGCTGCTGCTGATATTGCTGCAGTTGCATTTGCTGCAGCTGCTGCATTTGCTGCAGCTGCATCTGCTGCGTCGGCAGGTAGGGCTGCATGTTGGCCTGCAGCTGCTGCTGCGGGTGGTACAACGTCGGCGGCGCGGGCACCACCAGCTGCGACGGGCCCACCAAGGTGCCGCCGCCGGCCGTCCGCCCGTACAGCGACGCCTGCTGCGCCAGGAACAGCGCGACGCCGCCGCCGCCGGGCCCGAGCAAGTTGGCGGGGATGGGCGCGGGCATCGGGGGCGGCTGCTGCTGCTGCTGGGCGGAGGCGGGCGGGGCGCCACCGCCCCTGGCGCCTGGGGGTGGCGGGCCGCTCATCGCTGCGTTTCGGTGGAGCGATTGGGGGAGGGAGGAGAGGGGGCTGTCCTGCTTCCCGCGCCTCGCCTGCTCCTCCTTCCGTTTTCGTTCGTTCTCGTTCGTTCGCGGAGACAAGCGCGTCGGTGTTACTTGATTTTGGTCAGTGGGGAGGCGTCGCGTTCTCGCGCTCAAGGGGAGAGAGCGAGAGCAAAGGCAACCGGGAGCTCCCCTTTGAGTTGCTCTCGTCTGAAAGCGCCCGTGATCCTCCCTTGCATCCCAAGGAGCAAAGACTAGACACCATCATCCAATCCTCCACCAACACAACCACACAACCCCTCTATTCCTGCCGCAAAAAGGAAAGGCTTCTCGCGTTTCGACAGAACTTGAACGATGGGTGCGGTCTTTGCTCTCTCTGGCCTGGCGCGCGCTGTCACTTGAGAGAAGAGATGGCGCCGCTGGTCGCGCTTTTTGTCGATCCGGCCTCGGCGCGCGCGCGCATCGCAGACAGCGGAACAAGAGCAAGAACGAGGGGACCAGCTCCAACTCACACAGCGAGTCGGACACGCGTGTCAATCCCTCCCTTGTGCTGCCCCGCCGACCAGCACCACCGCCACACAACTCACGCCCGATCTACCCCTCCCCTTTGTCGCGCCTCGTCCTCAGCCACAACATCTACGACACACAACACTGCAACAAAAACAAAAACGACAGACGATCCCGCCGACCTGCTCGGCGGCGCGTCCGGCGGCCCCGCCGCCGCCGCCGCCGCCCTGGACGGCCCCCTTCTGTCCGGCGCCGACAGCGCGGGCCTGACCGGCGCCGCCAAGAAGAAGCGCAACCGCAACCGCAAGAAGAAGGGCGGCAGTGCCGGCGGAGGCGCTGGTGACAGCGGCGGGGGCGGGGGCGCCGGCGACGAGGACGACGGCGACGACGACGGCGGCGACGAGGCTGCGCCGGCGGCGGCCCCTCTGGCCGCTGCTGCTGCCGGGCCCCCTTCGCCCCTGCCGCCGCCGCCGCCGGCCTCTGTCGAAAAGACCGTGGAGGAGGCCGCCGTCGTGGAAGAGGAGAAAGTGGCCGCCGTCGTGGGGGAGGAGCTGGAGGCCGCCGCCCCTTGCTCGCCCGCGCCTCCCGCTGCCGCCGCCGCCGCCGCCGCCGCCGCGCCGTCGCCCAAGCAGCAGCCGTCGTCCCCTCTGCCGCCGCCCGCCGCGGCCGCGTCGCCGCCGCCCGCTTCGCCGCCCCCTGCCGCCGCGTCCGCGTCCATCGCTGCAGCAATTGCGGCAGCACCATCGCCCGTGCCCGCGCCCGCCGCCGCCTCGCCTTCCCCGGCGGCCAAGCAGCCGCAGGAGCCGCCGCGCTCGCCCACGCCAGCCGCCGCCCCGAGCGGCGCGCCGGCCGCGACGCCCGCCGCCGCCGCCGCCGCCGCCGTCGCCAAGCCCTCCCCGGCCGCCGCCGCCGCCGCCGCCCCGGCCAGCCCCCCCGCCGCGGCCGCCAAGCCCGACGCCGCCGCGGTCGCCCGCGCCGCTGGCGTCAGCGTCACCGAGCGCAACCGCGACCTCGCCGGCCGCGTCGCCGCCAACGGCACCGCCGTCCCGCCGCCGCCGCCGCCGGCCGCCCCAGCCCCCGCCCCGGCCCTGTCCGCCGGCGCTCCTTACCTGCCGGCCTCGGGCCACGACCGCAAGAACACGGCCAACGCGGCCGCCGTGCTCGCCACCGGGAAATTCGCGCGCGTGCCCGGGCGAGACGTCATCGCGCTCGAAGAGCTGAGGGCGCTGCGCTTGGAGGACGGAATCGACGCCACGCGCAAGGAGGAGTACCTCTCCGCGGCGCAGTTCTCGGAGGCGTTCGGGGTCGACCGCGACGGTTGGGGGAAGATGCCGGCGTGGAAGCGCGCGGACGCCAAGAAGAGGGTCGGGCTGTTTTGAGGGCGGCGGGGCGGGAGGAGGGGGGAGAGGGCGCTCGGGAGGGGCGCGCGGACCAAGAGAGGCCTCTGGGCCTTGGCGGCGGCTGGGCGTTTTTTTTTGCCCCGCGCCCCCCGCCTCCGTGCTGGCGTCCCTCATGACGCCAAAGTGACGACGACGAAGAAGAAACGAGCAAGGTCGATAAAAACACCCATGAAAGCACCATCCCACCTTTAACATAACAGGAGCGACGGTGCAAACCAAAGCCCGCCCCCCGCCTCTTTCCGTCTCGCTCTCTCCCTCTCCCTCCTCTCTCCCTCCTCTCTCCCCCTCCCTCGACCTTTTATCACCGCTTGTCGTTCCACTCCGGGTCAAACTCCCCCTTGGACCAGCGCCGCACCGTGTCCAGCGCCCGCGCGGGCGCCGACGGGATCCCCTCGAGCGCCTCAAAGATCTCGCGCAGGTCCGAGTTCGGGTCCCGCATGCCGCCGCCCTTTGTCGGCACGCCGCGGATCGGCGCCAGCCGCCGCCGCACGGCGTCGGTCGTCGCCGACAGCACCGCCTTCTCGGCCGCGCGCAGGCGGGCGGCGAGGCGCTCGCGCGCGCGGCGCTCGGCGTCCGAGTTGACGTCGCCGCCGCCTGACCCGTCGGCGCCGCCTGCTGCTGCCGCCGCCGCCGCCTTGTTGCCGACGCCGCCGCCGCCCAAGACGCCGGCGAGCGCGCCGACGCCGCCGCCGATTCCGCCGCCGAGGCCGACGCCGCCGCCGGCGCGCGCCGCGGCGGTCATCTCTTGCGCCTGCCCCTGCAGGTACTTGCACTCCTCCTCGAGCGCCGTGTCGTAGGCCGACAGGCGGTCGCGGCAGTCGCCCATCAGCAGCTGCAGCACCTCGTACTCGTTGACTTGAGAAACGATCACGTCGGCCTCGAACGAGACGCGCGCAAACTGGGCGGCGTCCTGGACGCGGGCCAGCCGCAGAAAGGAGAGCAGCTGCGTCGGCAGCGCGTCGCGCCGGACGGGGAACGCCTGCTTTAGGGGGTCGAGCCCCGCGGCCGCGAGAATCTCGGCCTTCTGCGCAAAGAGGCGGTCCGCAGGGAGCAGGGCCGCCGGGAAGACCAGGCAGTCTGACGGGTTGTCGACGCGCGCGGCGAGCACGGCGGCGGCCGCGGGAGACGACGACGACGCGGCGCGGCGGGCGCCGGCCGGGCGAGCGGCCGGGTCGACGTCGTCGCCCGGCAGCGCGCCCGTGGCCAGCAGAAACTCGCCGTTGGGCCGCCCGTCCTCGAGCGTGACCTCGTCGCCCGCGCGCACGGGCGCGGCGCCGCACCGCAGCACCGCGCAGCCGCCGCCGCCGCCGCCGCCCTCGTCGTAGTCGACGGAGCACCCGCCGCCCGCGCACGTGCGCCGCAGCGCCGGCGACGACACCACGGGCACGAGCGCGAAGCAGCCGGCCGACGGCAGGTAGGCGGCGGAGGCCACGACGGCGCAGAAGGCGCGCAGGAACGCGGCCTCGCCCATGCGGCCGATGGCCGTGTCGTTTGCCGCACTGCCAGGGGTGGGTTGTTCGGCGGCGGCGCCAGCACTATCCGAGCCGCCGCCGGCCACCATGCGCGCCCACTGCGCGCGGAGCGCCGCCTCGCGGTCGCGCGCCTCCTGCAGCGCGGGCGAGCCGCGCAGCAGCGCGCCGCGCTCGGGCTCGGGCCACAGCACGGGCGAGAGGGTGGCGGCGGGCAGGGGCGCCACCAGGGCATCGCGCTGGCCGCCGCTGCTGGAGAGGGAGGACGAGGGGGCCCGCTGGGCCATGACCCACAGGGCCAGGGCGACGAGCTCGCCAACAGCGGGCGCGCCGTCGTCGTCGCCGCCGCCGCCGCCGCCGCCCGCCGCCGCCCCCCTGCCCGCCGCCAAAAAGTCGGCGACCGCCGCGCACTCGCCCGCGTCGCCCGCGGCCGTGGCCGCGAGGGACTCGGGCACGGCGAACAGGACGTCGCCCTCGCGCGCGTCGGCCGTGGCGACGAGGCCCAGGCGCCCGCGCCCGTCGGCCGAGGGGAAGACGCGCGCGGCGACGCGCGGCGGCGGCGCACCTTGGGCGGCGGCGGCGGCGGCGACGGCGGCCAGGGCGCGCTCGACGGCGGGGAGGGCGTCCGAGGCCCGCGGGGCCAGGAGAGGGCCGACGGCCGCGGTCGACGAGGGCGCCGCCGCTTCTGTGGCGGCCGCGCGAGGCGGGGCCAGGCCGCGGCGCGCGGCGCCGAGGGGCCAGGAGGCGGGCAGGCGGGCGGCTCCCGCTGTGGTCGTCGTCGCTGATAGGAGAGGGCGGGCGGCGGCGGCGGTCGTGGTGGGGGCGGCGGCGCGGTGGCGGCGTCGGCGCGGGGCCGACGGCGGCACCGGCGCGCGTCGGCAAGATGAGGCGACGACCGCGCGCGGCTTGGGCGCCGGCGCCGCTGCCGCTCCTGCCGCGTCGGCCGCGACCGACAGCGACTTGCGGAGCATCGCGCCCTTTGTTCAAGAGTGGCTACTGGTGCTGCTTTTGCGCGAGCGAAATTCGGATTGCCTGTCTTCCTTTTGTGTTTTTGGTTGGCAAGGTGGTGACGTGCGCACGCGGCCGTGCGTGTTCGATCCGCAGATTGGACGTGTGGATTGGATGAGTGGACTGGCGAGAGAGTTGGCGCTGATTAGCCAAAACTCTTCGTGGATTCAATGGTGAGAGATAGAAAAGCAAGGGCCACCGAAACACTCCGTCACAATCGCCGCTTCTTTGTGTTCATCTCACCAATCAATACCAAACACACACACCAATCGCGACCTGCACCCCTCTCTCTTCATTGCCTCGCACCGAAACCGCCGCAAACCTACCTTGACACCCCCGAGCAAAGCGGCGGCGGCCGTCGCGCGCGCGGCGCGCCTCGGGCCACGCCAACGCGCCCCTCGGCCGCTCCACCCCTTCTGTTTTCAGCACCTGGCGAAAAAACCGCCGCACCCCCCGGATCAGGGGCAAGCGGCGGCGGCGGCGGCCGTAGCGCGCGGCGCGCCCGCCAAGCCACAGCGGCGGCTTGGCGCTGCTCCAACCCAAAAAAAAACAAACAAACAAAAAAAACAAAAACAAAAAAAATATGTCTTTGACGCTCGAGCTGGACGGCTGGGTCGACGGCGCGCGGGTCCTCTCGACCGTCCGCCCGCCCCCCCTCGACCGCTGGCAGCTGCACGCCGCCGACGAGGCCCGCGTCACCGTGCGCGCGCACTCGGCCGGCCGAGGCGACGGCCAAGCCGCGACCGGCGGCGGCGACGACGTCTGTGTGGTCGTCCGCCAGAGGCCGCGGAGCATCGCGGCGAGCCGCATGGGGGTCGGCGCCGTCTTTTGGGAGGGCGAGCTCGCGCTGGCCGCCTTTCTGGCGGCCCAGCCAAGGCACCGGTGGCAGGGCGCCACATGTGTCGAGCTCGGGGCGGGGCCGGGGCTGGCGGGGCTGGTCGTGGCGCGGATGATGCGCGGCGGGGGGGGCGGCGCCGGGCGCGTCGTCATCACCGATTTAGCAAAAGTGCTTCCTTTGATCCGCGAGAACATCGCGCTCAACGGGTTTAGCAACGGGGGAAAAGATGGCGGGGGAAAAGATGGCGGCAGCGGGCATCAGGGCGTGCAGGTGCTGGCGGCGGAGCTCGAGTGGGGGCGCGAGGGGTACGGGGAGGAGGCGGCCGCCGTCGCGCGGCTCGCCAACGGCGGGCGGGAGGGCGGCGGCGGCGGGAAGAGCGGCGGTGGGAAGAGCGGCGGCGGCGGGGAGAGCGGCGGCGCAGGCGGCGGCAGAAACGGCGCGGCCGGCAACGCGGGCGGGGTGGACTGGGTCATCGCGGCCGACGTGACCTACGTCGACGGCGACGGCGAGAGCCCCTCGACCGAGCACTTTGTGCGCGCGTGCCACGCCCTGTGCGGCGACAAGACGCGCGTCCTAATTGCTCTTGAGGTGCGGGCGGCGGGGGCGCGCGACGACCTCAGGCGGCACGGCGCGGCGATGTTTGAGCGCGGCGGCCTGCTGGCGGGGGGGGCGCTGCCGGCGGGGTTTTGCCGCGAGGCCGGGGAGCACCTGGAGGTGTACGAGTTTGGGGGCCCGAGGAGAGGAGTTTGAGACGACGGTGCGTTGTTGTTGTTGAGGGGAGGAAGTAGGGGTCGCGGCTTGCGTGTGCGCTCGCGCGCGGCCGCCGCCGCCACCGTCGCCTTTTTTTCCCTCCTTTTTGCTGTGGCCGCGCGGCCGCGTTTGAAACAAAGAATGCGTCGGGCGATGCGAATTGGAATGAAATATTTTGAACGAATGAAATCACGCCCACGCCTCCTCCTCGGATCGCTCGTTGAACGCGAACGCGCGCCCCCCTCCTCGTGCGCCCCCGGCGTTCCCCCCGACGCCCCCAACCTCCACGGCCCCCTCCTCCTCCTCGCCGTCCCCCATTCCGCCGCCGTCGCCAAGCGCGCCGCCGCCCCCGCCCTCCCCCTCCTCCTCTTCCGAGCCCGCCGCCTCGATCTCGTCCTCCTCCCGCACCGGCAGCTTGAACGACAGGCCCAGCGAGTCGTCGAACGGCTCCGACCCGCGCGGGTTGCGGTACACGAACATCAGGTGCGCGTACCCGCCCCCCCGCGGCAGGCCCAGCAGCACCTGCGCGGGGCCCGACAGCGCCGCCGCCGCCAGCACTTTCCCCAGGTGCCGCAGCTGCAGCTGCGCCCGCCGGGCGGCGCCGCGGCGCAGGAGGGCGTCGAGCTGCTGCTCGGCCGGCAAGGAGCGGTCGAGGAGGGCGTGATCGAACTCGGTGTCTGTTTTGTTTGTTTGTTTGTTGGGGGGGGATGGGGGGGGGGGTTGTTTTTAAAAAGGCGGGCGGTCGGGTGAGAGAAAAAGAGAGCGACGAGCGAGGAGGGGAAAAAACGACGGGCGCGCGCGCGGCCGTTGCGTTTTTCTTGCGGGGCGATCAAAAACCCAAGAGACCAAAAACACTCAACTGGCGGGCAGCACCCTCAGGCCCTGCACCAGCGTGCCCAGCAAAGGCGCCCCCCCCGCCCCGCCCCCGCCCGCCGCCGTCGACACGTGCAGGTCCCCGCTCGCCGCCGTCGCCACCGCGCCGACGCCCCCGCCGGCGACGCACCGGAGGCGCTCGCAGAGCGACCGGAGCCAGCGGACGCCGCACCCCGCGAGGTCGACGTAGTAGTCGCACAGCTCGGCGACGTCCTTGGCGCCGGCGAGGCGGTCGACCTCGGCGGGGCCGAAGGGGCGCGAGACGGGGAGGTCCTGGGACAGCGCGCCGCGGACGCCAAACGCCAGGAAGGGGCGCGCGCCGCCGCCCGCGCCGCCGCCGCCGTCGGCCGCCGCGCCCGTCGCCGCCGGCACCGCCCGCTGCGTCAGGCGCACGTCCACCACCCCGGCCCCCGCGCCCTGCTGCCCCGCCCCCGAGCCCTCGGCCGCCTGCGCCGCCGCCGCCGCCGCCGACCGCAGGGCCTTCGCCAGCAGCGCCACGTCCAGGGACACGGCGATCAAATCGTGGTGGCGGCTGGAGACGCGGTAAGCGCCGCCGGCGACGACGAAGAGCGTGGCGGCGTCGAAGCGGGCGGTCACGTGCGGGCCGTCGGTGTTGAGGCCGGTCTGGACGAGGTGCACCTCGGTGGGGCTGAGGAGGAGCTGGGCGGTGCGGCCGAACTTCTCGAGGGTGGGGAGGAAGGCTGTTTTGGAGGGTTGTTTGGGGGTGTTGGTTGTTTTGGTTTTTGGTGGGTTGGCGTTTGCTCCCGCGAGAGGCAGCGTTTTTTCGGCAGCGTCGCGTCGGCCGGCGTGCAGCGTCGGCGCCGACGCAATCGCAAAGACAAACGCACCCCGCGTCAGGATTTGCACGCCCTTTGCGTGCAGCACGCCTCGGAAGCGCATGATTGCGTGTGGTCGATCAGTGGGGACAGGAGTCAGTGCTCCTGGATTGAGCTCCGACGATCGATCGATCGTGTCGTGAAGAACCAAAAACAGACAGGCTCCCCTCTTCTCATCGATCGCGCCTGTTGCAGGGGATTGAAAGGGTGCTGGCGTGTCTAGCCCATGTGGTCGATTGCGATGGCAAAAGTGGGTTTGATTGGTTGGTGTTGGTGTTGCCGCATTGCTTAAAAAGGCAGAGAGGCGAGAGAAAACAGCTGCAAAACGGCCCTCTCCTTCCGAACACCCTCCCTTCCTCTCTCCGCCCCCTCCTCCACCAATCCTCACCACAACGCAACCCAGACGCCCCATACATTGCCGCACGCCCGTCCGGCACCACCTCATTCATCATTCTAGGGCGGCGAGAGGGGCGAGAGAGGAAAGAAAGGAAAAGAAGAAGACGAGCAGAAACGGAAAAACAGACGCGCGGCGACCATGGGCGGGTATCTGTCCGAGCGGGCGCTCGCGGGGCTCAAGTCCTACGAGTACAAGCCGTCGGGGTACACCATCCTCGACACGCTGCACACGCCCTTTTGGAACTGTGAGTCTGCTCGATCGATCGCTCGACCGACCGACGCCGATCGATCGAAATGACGCCGCCGCCCCCCCCGCGAAAAAAAACCCACCCGAGCGCCGACACGGCCCGACCACACTCCATATCAAATTCCCCCCCCCCCTCTTTTATTCATCAAACAAAACAACAGGGTGCGTCGACCGCATCCCCATGTGGGTCGCGCCCAACCTCATCACCCTCGTCGGCACCTGCACGCTCTTCGCCGCCTACGCCGTCGGGTGGGCGCACTCGCCCGACTTCACGAGCAACCCGCCGCTGTGGGTGCCCCTGGTGTCGGCGGCGGCCGTCGTCTCCTACTGCCACCTCGACTGCCTGGACGGCAAGCAGGCGCGCCGCACGGGCACATCCTCCCCGCTCGGGCAGCTGTTCGACCACGGGTGCGACGCCCTGTCCGTTAACGTCATCCTCGCAAACATCTCTGTTTCGCTGGCGCTGCCGTGCGGGTGGGCGCAGGGCCTGGGCGTGTTTGGCGTCTGCTTCGTGTGGGTGGCCGCCCAGTGGGAGGAGTACCACACGGGCGTCATGCTGTACGGCAACGAGTACTGGGGCGTCCTCGAGGCCAACTACTCGATCGCCGCCATGCACACGCTGGTGGTGCTGGCCGGAGGCGCGGCGGCGTGGACGCAGCCCGTGGCCTCGGCGCTTGCGCGGCTCCCCTGGCCGCTGACGCCGCCCGCCGCCCTGGTGTCCCGGTACGTCTCGCCGGGGCTGACGTGCAACGAGGCCCTCATCGTCTTCATGGTCACAATGGGCTCGTACCAAGGGCTGTGCAACGTGTGGCGCGTCCTCTTTGCTGCGTCGGCGCGCGCGGGCGGCCCGGGCCTCGGCGCCGGCGCCGCCATGCCGCCCCGCGAGCGCGGCCACAAGCAGCTCGGCCGCGCCGCCGCCGCCGTCCACCTCGTCGCCCTGCTCTCGGTCCTGGTCGCCGGCGCCGCCCTCCTCGGCGACGACGACGCCAGCGCCGTCCCCGGCCTGTGCCGCGCGCAGATGGCGCTCTTTTCGGTCGCCTACGCTCACGCCGCCACGCGCCTGATCGTCGCGCACATGAGCAAGGAGCCGTTCGACCCGGGTTTCATGGTCACGGTCGCGCCCATGGTTGTCGGGGTGGTTGTCTCCCGCATTCCGGGGGCCCTGGACGCGCTCGTGCTCCGGCCCGTCTGGGGCGGACTGTTTGGCGCCGAGCCGCCAGACGTGGGCGCCGCGCGCGCGACGGTCGGGCTGCTGCTGCTGGCTGCTGCTGGCTACCTGCACTACGTGGTGGTAGTGATCCGGCAGATCTGCGCCTACCTGGACATCAACTGCCTGACGATCAAGCACGCGGCGGCGGAGCGGCGCGCGCCGGCGCGGGCGGCGCCGCAGCAGGAGCCGCCGGCAAAGGCGACGACGCCCGCGGCGCGGCGCCGGGCGGCGCCGGCGGCGTGAGCGAGCGAGCGCAAGTTGAAGCGAGGACAAATATCGCGTCGCGTCTTTTTTGCTGACCATTTCTTTCTTTTTTTGTTGGACTCACCGAACGAACGCCAACTCAGTTTCATCACGGACCTCAACCCTTATAACCCCACTCTCTCTAGGCCTTTACGCAAAAACCTTGCTGCTTCTCCCTGCTGTTTTTGTCCGTGGGCGCTCGAGCGCGCGCGCGATCGGCCGTCGTCGCCGCCGCCACCGTCGCCGGCCGGCCAAAACTCTCGCCGTCTCCTCCGTCTCTCGCCCCGCGCACTGCATCCTCCTTTCTCTCACACGACCGACCGACCGACACACCATAGCACCCTCTCTCTCCGATTGCTGCTTGGAAACCGAGAGCGCAGAGAAAGGGAAACGCCGCAACTCACCCCCCTCTCCCCCCGAATACCGCCGCCTTTCGTGAACGCGCGCGCGCGGCGACAGGCGGCCCCCCCTCGCGGCTAGCGCGCATCATCCGACGGGGGCGCACAAACACCTTCGTTTGATTGGCATACGCACGAGAAAGAGGGCGCGCGCGCACCAGGAGCGGAATGGCGTCGCAACTGGTCACCGCGTTTGACAGCGGGGGCACCCGCTTCGCGCTCGTGACGCCGGACGGCCGGATCAAGAGCTACGACACAGGTGCGACCGTGGCTTGAGTGGGGTCGCGTCGCAGTACTCGCACAGACAGACTGCGATTTGGCGCGCAAAGGGGCGCGCGCGCGAGGAGACGAGAGCAAACCTTTCGCGCCGACTCTTCCCTCCTCCCTCTCTCTCTCTCTCACCTCTCTTCGAACCACCAAACCACCACAACGCAACACAGTCACCGGCCGCTTGCGAACCTCGATCGCCGCGGGCACGTCCGAGGCGCACCTGTGCGCGGCTTGGCTGCCGGCGGCGTCGGCCGCGGTCGGCGGCGGCGGCGGCAAGGCGTCGGCGGCGGCGGCGGCGGCATCGAGCGCCCCGACGCTGCTCGCCATCGGCACCGCCTCTGGCGACGTGGCCGCCTACGACACGGCCACGGCCGAGCTCCGCTGGCGCGCCTTGGGCGTCAACGAGGGCGGCGTGAGCTGCCTCGCCGCCTCGGCCGCCGTCCCCGCGCCGTCCGGAAAACGCGCCGCCGCCGCCGCCGCCGCAAACGGATTCGGCAATGCCAACGCCAACGCCGCCCGGCCGGCGCGCCTGGTCTCGTGCGGCGCCGACGCCGTCGTTGCCTCGCTCGACCCGCTCTCGGGCATGCCGGCGCCCTTTGCCGCGCCCGCGCCCGCCCCCGCGCGCGCCCACGCCAACGGCGGCGGCGCCGCCAACGGCACCCCCCTCCCGTCGCCGGCGTCGGGCTCGGCGGCGACGACCTTTCGCGGCAGCAAGCACCCTGTGACGGCGGCGGCGCTGTCGGCCGACGGCGGCCGCGCGCTGGTCGGCGCGTCGACGCTGGCGCTGTGGGACCTGGCGCCGCCTTCGGGCGGCCGTCCGCGCCGCCTGTGCAAGCTGACGGGGCACCCCTTACCCGTGCGCGCGGCCGCGTTCAGCCCGGGCGCCGGGCACCACGCGCTGACGGCCGCGCGCGGCGAGCGCGGCGTCTCGGTGTGGCGGGCGAGCGCGGAGGCACTGGGCCTGGCGGCGGCGGCGGCGGCGGCGCTCGCCTCGCCGCCCAGCGCCGGCGGCGGCGGCGGCAGGCGCGCCAGCCGCGGCTCGGACGCGGGCGGCGGCGGCGCCGCCGTGGTCGCGGCGGCCGCCAACCTGGCCACGGACGACGAGGCGGTGCAGCTGTCGACGTGCGCGGCCGCGGGCGCCGCCAGCGCTGCCGGCACCGCCTTTTTCGCCGCCGCCGTCGGCGAGGGCGGCGGGTGCGCCGTGTGGCGGGTGGCGGCCGCGGGCGGGCCGGCGGGCGCGGTCGAGGTGGTGGCGCAGGCGCGCCTGCGCGTGTCGGGCGGGGGCGAGAGCATCCTGGCGGCGCACCTGGAGCCGACCGCAGGCGAAGGTGAGAAAAGGTTTTGTTCCGCGGATCGGCAGCGGCGGCGGCTCTCTCTGTTTTTCGGCTGGCGCTTCGCGCACCCCCGCCCCTGGCGACAACCCGGGCGCGCTGGCGGCGAGCACGCAGCAGGGAGAGGACACCGAAATACCGGCCCCAAACACGCGCTGAAACTCTTTTCCCTCCCCCGAGCCAAACGCATTCTCACTCGCGAGGGAGGACGTAACGCGGCGCGAGATCGACCCCTTTGCGAAAAGGGGCGGGGGGCCGCGCGCCAAAAAGGCGCCGTTTCCCCTCCTCGAAAGAGAGGCCCCTCCGAAACGGCGTCGCCCCCTTGCGCGCGGCCCTCCCACACGAAACACGCCGCTCTCTGTTTTCCTCCTCTTCTGCACGCGCTCACGGCTCACTCGAAAGCCACCCCTCCCACACCAAAAACACACCCGAACAAAACCGCGCAACAGGCGTCACCGTCCTGGTCGTGCGCGGCAGCCCCGCCGCGCCGGCCTTCGAGCGCGTCGCGCTCGCGCCGCGCGCCGCCGGCGCCGCCGGCCCCTGCCCTGTAGTCGAGCTCGCGCCGGCGGCCGGCGGCGGCCTGCTGGCGCCGACGCGCGCGGCGGCCGCCGGAAAGGCCGCGCGCGCGGCCGCCGACGCCGCGGTCCTGGGCCCGGACAACGCAGGGGCCATGGTGCGCTCGCGCGCGCCGGCCGCGGACCACGACGTCGACTCTGAGGAGGAGGAGGGGGATGAGGGGGGGGGGGAGGACCCGCCCGCCTCTCCCGGTGTGCCGTCGCCGCTGCGGCGCAAGCGCGGCGCGCCCGAGGACGAGGAGGAGGAGGACGAGGCGGACGACGAGGCCGAGGCGGGGGACGAGGACGGCGAGGGCGAGACGCTGGGCGCGCGCCTGGCGGCCCTCGAGCGGCAGCAGCAGGACGGCGGGCAGCAGCAGCAGCAGCAGCAGCACCAGCAGCAGCAGCACCAGCAGCAGCAGCCCGCGGCAGCGGGCGGGAGGAGCGGCAAGGGCGGCACGGCCGCGGCCGCCGCCGCCGGCAAGCCCACGCCCTTGCTCGCGGGCGTCCGCGGTGCCGCCGCCAAGGCCGACTCCCTCGCCGTCATGCTCACGCAGGCCCTCCGCTCGGGCGACCGCGCCCTCCTGGAGCGCTGCCTCGCCGTCGGCGACCCGCGCGTCGTCAGCAACACGGCGCGGCGCCTCGTGCCCGTCGACGCCGCCGCGCTGCTGAAAGCGGGGGTCGACCGCCTGCAGTCGTCCCCCCGCCGCGCCGCCTCGCTGGCCGGCTGGATCCGCGCCGCGCTCGTGCACCACGCGGCCTACCTGACGGGCGCGCCCGGGGCGCAGCCGGTCATGGCGAGCCTGTACCGCACGATCGAGGCGCGCCTGGCCGCGCAGCGCGCGCTGCTGTCGCTGGCCGGGCGGCTGGACCTGCTGCTGGCGGCGGCGGCGTCGTCCGCGCGGCCGGCGCCGGCGTCGTCCGCGCGCGCCGGCGGCGGCGGCGCTGCCGCCGGCGGCCCGGCGCGCCCGGGCGCCGACGACGGGCCGCGCGTGGTGTACCAGGAGAGCGAGGAGGAGGAGGAGGAGGTCGAGGACGCGTTCGCGCGCGTGGGTCTGGAGGAGGAGGACGACGAAGACGACGAGGACGAGGACGAGAGCGACAACGACTCGGGCGAGGAGGCGCTCGTCGGCGCGTCGCTCGGCGAGGGGAGCGGCGCCAGCGCGGAGGAGGAGGACGACCTCATGGAGGAGGACGACGAGGACGAGGACGGCGAGGAGGATGAGGACGAGGACGAGGAGGACGAGGAGGAGGACGACGACGACGAGGACAATAGCGACGACGACGAAGAGGAGGCTTAGATAATGGGCCTGTCGCCGCCAAACGACGATGTGAAAATTCCTCTCTTTTTTGCGAGACTGTTCCTAGGGGCTCAAAAAAAAACGCTCAAACGCCTCGAGTTCAATCGATAGTGTCCAGCTCGCCGCCGCCACCAGCACCAGGACCCGCCGCGCCCCCGCCCCCAGCCCCGCCCCCACCCGCAGCCCCGCCCGCTCCCCCGCCCGCTCCCTCGGCCGCCCGCTCGCGCTCCGCCCGCTCAGCCGCCTCCCTCCGCGCGTCCTCCGCGTCCGCCCGCTCCGCCTCGAGCCCCTCGATCACGGTCACGCCCTCCATCGGCGTCACCTCGCTCGCCCCCGACGGGTCCGCCACCACAAAGTCCCAGGGGGAGTCCACGTCGAGCAACTCGTTCAGCGCCGCGACCGTCTCCATGATCTTCTCTCGGTGGTCGTCCGACAGCCCCGCGCCCGCCGAGCGCACGTGCGCGCCCAGGTTGGTGATGGCCGTGGTCACGTGGTTGTACAGCGAGTCAATGTGCCGCCGGCCGCCGTCCGGGGAGATTTCGAACTCGAGCGAGGGCACGACGATGCGGGCGTGCCGCGACTTTAGGCAGACGCGCCGCGTCAGGTCTGCGCGCGAGCGCACGGGCACGGTCAGCCGGCGGCACACCCACTGGTCGCGCGGCGGCTCCGGCACGACCTGGAAGTAGACGGCGCTCGTCTCGGGGTCGACGCGCGTGTTGATGTGCGGCATCGCGCGCAGGAAGTCGGCGAACGTGCCGCGGAGGGCGTCGTTCAGTTCCTCTTCGTCGCCGTACCCTAGCTCCTGCTGCAGCAGCATGGCCACGCCCTTTGCGGGCAGCCACTCGACCTCGGTGCGCTCGCCGCCCTCGCCCGCGGGGTAGACAAACGAGTCCCAGATCTCCTGGATGTGCTGGACGAGGCGGTCCATCTCCTGGTGGGAGACGTCGATGACGAAGGACTCGAGCTTTGTTTGTTTTTGTTTTTGGATTTGGGCGGATGGTTTTTTTTTGGGGTGAGAGGAGGCGTCGGCGAGACGGGCGACGGGCGACGGGCGATCCGCGACTGCGAGCACGCACATGTTTGCGGCAACACAGACGTATGCGCGGCGCGCGCGCGCGCCCCCAACCCCTTGTCCAATCTATCGGCACTTCATGACGGCACTCACCAGCCCCGGCTGCGGGTTCTCGGGGGCGGGGAACTCGCGCCCCATCCTGGCTCAGGTTTTTGTGGCGTTGTCCTTCGCGGGGAGGCCCTTCTCCTTTGTCCGTGGCGTGCGTGTTCCGATCGATCGAGGTTGATGTGACACAGCAGCTTGGTTTCGGTCGTGGGTGATTGTGGTGCGGAGCGACCGCAGCGCGAGTCCCCACCCACCCCACGCCGAGTACCCCGTCGGCGACGGCGCCCCCGCAGCTCCGTCCTGCAGCTCCACGTAGGCAAAGCCGCGCGCCTCGCCGCCCGTGGCGGCGTTGCGCGCGAGGCGCGCGCCGCGCACGCCCGGGCCGAACAGGGCGCGGAGGACGGGCTCGCCGACCTCAAGGCCGAGGCCTTTGACGATGACGGTGCGGTCGTCGGCGTAGGGTTGCCTGGCGGGGGCGGCGGCGGCGGCGGGGCGCGCCCGGGCTGCGGCGCTGCTCCTGCTGCTGCTGCTGTTGATGCTGCTGGGCGTCGGGCAGCTGCGGCGCGACCTCGGCCATCTCGGCGTCCACTGCGGGCTACTCGATATCGGCCTGGCAGGCGCGCTTGGGGGCAGGGGCCGCGCGCTCGCCGGACGCCAGTGCCCCCGCCGCCGCTGCCGCCGCCGCCGCTTGGGGGCAGGGACCGCGCGCTCGCCCTTTTTCGCCGCCGCGCGCCGGCCGCCGCGCGATCCTCGTCTCTGTCTCTTGTCTCCGGGGGAGAGGTTTGCTCCTGCGCGGCAACCCGTACCGCGTACCGCGTACCGCGTACCGCGTACCGCGTGACACGCCGCCATGTACACCCCGCCTTGAAGGAAACCCCGCTCGTTTCGACCCCACAGCTTTACAAAACCTCTCTCTCACAACAGCGCCTCGTCCTCCTGCTGCCACTGCCGCTCGCGCTCCTCCTCGGCGCGCCGCCGCGCCACCGCGCGCGTCAGCGCGACGCGCACGTCCGCCGCGTCCACGCTCCTGGCGAGCGCGCCGAGCGCCTCGCGCGCCAGCAGGTCGCCGGTGGCCGCGTCGGCGTCGCCGCCGTCCTCGGCGGCGTGCACCGAGGAGCACGGCCCGCCGCCGTCGCCTCCGTCGCCGTCGCCTCCTCCTCCGTCCTCGTCCTCCTCGTCTTCCTCGCGCGTTTTTAGTTCCTCGTCGGCGCGCGTCGTCCCTCCAGAGCCCGCCACCACTGCCGCCGCCGTCGCGTTATCCGCCGCCGCTAGGTACCCGAGCACCGACTCGACGCTCGCGCGCACGCCCGGGACGGGATCGTCCGCGAGCGCCGCCAGCGCCTCGAGCAGCGCGCGGCGCGCGCGGCGCGGCAGCGTCGCCCCCGCATAGGCGAGCGCGGAGGCGGCCTGGGCGGCGAACAGCTGGCGGCTCGAGGCGTCCGGGGCGCGGGCGTGGGCATCGACGAGCTCGCGGACGTGCAGGAGGGCGGCGCGCTCGGCGGCGCGGGCGCGCGCGAGGGCGGGGGAGCTGGCGGCGTGTCGGCGTCGGCCGCGGCCGCCCCCCGAGGAGGCGCGCGCGGCGGCGTCGCCACCGCCGCCGCCGTCCCCCTCCTCGTCCTCCTGCCCCTCCTCGCCCTGGCCCTCTTGCGCGCCGACGCGGGCCGAGAGGCGCGCGCACGTCTTGGCGCGACGGCGGTGGCCCGTGAGACTGCGGCGGCGGATCGGGGCGGCGCCCTCGGGCACGGCCAGGGCCGACGCCGCGCCCTCGCTGAGCGCGCCGCCGCCCGGGCGGGGCGGGACCGGGGCGCCCCCGCCGCCGCCGCCGCCCGGGTGCGACAGGCGCGACCGCGGCGCCGGCGCGGAGCCGCGGCGCGGGCCGGCGCCAGCCCGCGGGGAGGACGGCCCGGAAGGCGACGACGCGCCGCCGAGGTCGCCGGCCGAGGCCGAGCGGCCCAGGCTCGCCTGCGGCGGCGGCGCGGCCAGCTGCAGCTGCGAGCGCCAGCCGACGGGCATCATGGCCGGGTGCAGCGTCGGGATGGCTACGGCGGGCTTGGCTGCGGAGGAGGAGGAAGAGGCAGAGGGGGCGCCGTCGACGCCCGCTGCCGGAGCGTCCGCCGCAGCGGCGCCCGCTCCCCCGCCGGCCGCGGCCCCCGACCCGCCGGCCAGCGCCGCGGCGCCTTCGGTCGCGACAGCAGCGGCGGGCACCGTGGCCGCGGCGACGACGCTCGCGGCCGGGCGGTAAGGATCCGTGGCGCGCGCGTTGAGCGGAGGTCGCCAAGGCTGCGGCGCCGACGCCGCGCCCTCGGCCTGCAACGCGGCGGCCGCCGCGGGCGAGTCCCCCCCCCCAGCGGCCGCGGCCGCGCGCAGCAGCGGGCCGACGCCCGCGCCGCCCGTCGCCGAGGCCGCGGCCAGCAGGCCCGCGGCGTCCGCGTCGCGCCCGGCCTCAGCTACGGCCGTCGCGAGCAGCGACGCCGGCACGTCGGCGGCTGGGGGGCTGACGTGGCCGCGGCCGCCGTCCGACGGGCGCCTGCCCGTGAGAGTGAGACCTCCGCCGCCGCTGCCCGAGCCGCCGCCGCCGCTGCCCGTACCGTCGCCGCCGCCGCCGGGCAGAGACGCCTTGTCAAAGCTGCCCGCCGGGGAGAGGGCGGGCGAGGCGACGGGCGTGGTCACGTCCACGACAAAGCCCGAGAACACGCCGTCGCCCACGGCCGGCATGGGCGGGGGCGACAGCGCCGAGAAGAGCGAGCCGCCGTCCTCCTCCTCGTCGAACGACGACGCGGGCGGCCCGGCCAGGCCGCCCTGGCCCGCAGCCGCCGCCTCTAGAAAGAAGGGCGGCGCCGCGGCCGACCCGATCGCGAGCTGCCCCTGCGAGGCCAAGTCCGAGAAAGTCACGTCGAGGCGGAGAGCCGCCAACGCCGCCGCCGCGCCCGCCGCGCCGCCGGCGGCCACGTCCTCTGCCGCGGCCGCCGCCGCTGCCGCCGCCGCTGCTCCCGCCCCGTCGTCCTCCTCCTCCCCCTCGAGCTCCTCACTGCCGACAAATCGGACGGTGGTCGAGCGACGCCGCTGCTGCCGCTGCTTCGGCCAGGGGGTTTGTCCCTCGGCGCCGACCAGGGCCCAGGTCGGCGAGCGCGGCGACGAGGGCGCCGAGGAGTCGGACAGGAGCGAGGAGGCCGAGGAGGAGGACGGGGACAGCAGGCTGCGCTCGGGCGCGGCTGCCGCTGCTGCTGCTGCTGCTGCTGCTGCTGCCGCTGCTGCTGCTGCTGCTGCGGGCGGTGGCGATAGGGGCGCCAATGCGGGCCCGCCCCCACTGCTCCCGACGGCCACCGTGAGCTCGGCGTGGCCGTCGGCATCAGGAGCTGGCGGCGCGCCGACGACCGCTGCCGCAGCTGCTGCTGCTGCTGCGGAAGAGATGGCAACGGCAGGGGCAGCCGCCGCCGCCGCTGCCGCCGCCGCCGCCGCCGCCGCCGCCGCCGCCAAAGCGGGGACGAGGAGCGGCGGCGGCCGCTCCAAAGGCGGGTGCAAACGCGCGAGCACGCGCCCGACCTGGCACGCTGCCACCGCCCGCACTCCGGCGACCAAGTCGGAGCAGAGCGCCAGTGTCGTCGGCCACAGCGCCTCCTCGACCAGGTCGGCGCTCGCGGCCGCCTCGGCCATCGCCCCGAGCTGCGCGGCGAGGGCGCGCCGCTGCCGCCACGCGCCGCAGGCGTCCCGCTGCAGCGGCGGCGCCGCGATGGCCGGGACCGCGCGCAGCAGCAGCGGCGCGTGCGCGCTGGCGGGCAGCACGGCGAGCAGCTCGCCCATGCGCGGGGCCAGGGCGGCCTTGACCGCGTCCAGCCGGTGGTGCACGAGCGCCACGAGCGCCGGCGCGAGCTCGGCGGCCGCCGCGCGCGGGCCGAGCAGCGCGGCGAGGCGGGGCAAGACGGCGACCACCTCTTGCAGCACGGCCGGGTCGCGCGAGGCGGCGAGCGCCAGGAAGGCGTCGCGCAGGCCCGCGCACGCGGCCGGGGGGGTCGGGGGCGCGGTCGGGGGCGGGGGCGGGGCGGCGAGGCGGCCCGCGGCGGCGGCGGCCTCGCCGTGCGCCGCGTCGGCGGCGGACCAGCAGTCGTCGGCGCCGCCGCCGCCGCCCCCGGCCGCCGCCGACCCCGCCGCCGCGGCCGCGGCCGCCGCCGCCGCCCCCGGCGCCCGCCCCGCCCAGCGCTCGGCCCCCAACCGCGCCGCCACGTCCGACAGCGAGCGCGCGCAGGCCAGCGCGACGGACGTCTCATCGATCACGACCTGGCTGCCCGCGGCCTGGGCAAAGCGCCCGAGCAGCAGCGGGCGCTGCCGCGAGAGCGAGGCCGGCAGCGCGGCCAGCAGCGGGCCTAGGGCGGCGACGGCGGCGACTTTCACCCAGTGGCTGCCGTCGGCCGTGAGCGTCTCGGCGGCCTGGTTAAGGGCCAGGTAGCTGATGGCCTCGGCGCCGCGGGCGGCGCTGCGGGGGGAGGGGCCGGGGGGCGAGGCCGGGCGCGCGGGGGGCGCGAGCGGGGGCAGGGAGGGCGGCGGCGGCGGCGGACCGGCGGTGGCCCGGGCGGCGGCGGCGGCGGCGGCAGCGGGGGCGGCGGCGGCAAGCTGGTGCTGCTGCTCTGCCGTCATGAGACCGTCGCCGTTGAGCGGCTCCTGGTCGTTCAACGCTTGCCGTTGATCATCCCCGACGCCGAGCGGTAGAGGTGACGCGGGCCGCTGCCATGCCTGTTGCTGCGAGCCGCTGCCGCCGTCGCTGCCGGCGGCGCCCCGCCCGGCCGCCGCCGGCGCGTCGGGCGCAGCAGCAGCAGAAGCAGCGGCAGGAACAGCGGTCGGACCCGCGCCGCCCGTCGCCGCGACGAACGCCGCCGCCCCGGCCACGTCGCCGCCGCCGCCCCCCAAACGCTCCTCGAGCGAGCCGGACGAGGGGTGCCCGACGAGCATCCGGCCCGCGCCGCCGGGGGAGGGCGACGAGGCCGAAGCGGGCGCGGCGGCGGCCGACGCTGGGCGCGGCTTGTAAAACGCCGGGTGGTCGAGCGCCATCGACAGCTGCCCGCGGCCGAGGCGCGTGCCTGCGGCGGAGGCGGCCGGGACGATGCCCGCCACGGCGGCAGCGGCGCCCCGTCCGTTGGCGGCCGCGGCCGCGCCGGCGCCGCCGCCGCGCGGGAAGATGCCCACCGGCGCCGTCGAGAGCGCGGCGGCGGCGGCGGCGGCGGTTCCCCGGGCGGCGCCGAAGCCGCCGGGCGCGGGCGCGCCCGAGGGCAGCGAGCCGCCCAGCATCCCCCCCGCCGCCGCCGCCGGCAAGTGGGAGGGCGGCGGCGCGGTGCCGTCGGGCCCGCACCCAATGCCGCTGCCGCCGCCGCCGAGGCCGCCGCCGCCCCCCTCGCGCAGCGCGCCGAGCAAGTAGGGGTCTGCCTCGCCGGCGCGCTCGCGCGCCTCGGCCCGCCCGACCGACTCGGCCGCCGCGCGCGCCAGGGCCGGCAGCGCCGCGGCCAGGGCGCGCCGCACGCGCCAGTTGAGGTCGCGCGCCAGGCCCGAGACCGCGGGCAGCACGCACCCGGGCCAGGCCGCCGGCGGCAACCAGGCGGCGACGGCCGGCAGCGAGGCGGCAAGCGCCTCTCGGACGCCATAGTGCCTGTGCGCGGCCCACCCGCGAGCGAGCGCCGGCGCCCGCCGCGCCAGGTCCGCGGGCGGCCAGTGCGGCGCCGAGGCCGCCAGCAGGCGCACGGCCTGCGCCGCGCCCTCGTCGCCGCCGGCCGCGGCCGCCAGCTCGACCGCCGCCGCCGCCGAGCGCGCCACGCGCGAGGCCGGCCGCATCAGCGCGCACACGCCGCCGTAGGCGCTAACGGCGGCGGCGGCGACCTCGGCCTCGCGGTCGAGGGCAGCGCGCTGGGCGGCCGAGGCCAGAACCGCCTCAAGCACGGCCTGGGCGGGAGGGCCCCTGTCGTCGTCGTCGTCTTCGTCGCCGTCGCCGTAGCGGGTGCTGTTGTTGTTGCCGTTGCTGCCGCCGCCGATGCCGGCGGCAGAGCCGAGCGTCGCCGACGCGCCGACGCTCCTGCTGCCGCCGCTGGCGCCAAACCGCGCGCCTGCTCCTCCGAGCAGGTCGCCGCCGTACCGCGCCAGGTCGCCGCCGTCGTCCTCATCCTCCTCGTCGTCTTCGGCTTCCAAACCTGACGACGACGACGACGCCGAATCGGTGCTGCCGCTATCCCCCGACGCCGTTCGCCGCCGCTCGGCGCCGCCCGCCAGCACGGCCGCCGCCCCGCCCGTCGGCAGCGCCTGATGCGGCTGCTGCGCTCGCCGCCGCCGCCGCCGCCGCCGCCCGCGCTCGCGCCGCAGCTCGTCGCGCCGCCGCCGCCACCGCTCCAGGAGCACCTCCGCCAGGGCCGGCAGCTGCCGCACGACCGACAGCCGGATCTCGGGCTCCTCGTCGCGCAGGCAGAGGTGCTCGACCAGCGGCAGCACGCCGCCGCGCAGGCGCGAGTAGGGGCAGGCGCCGCCGCCGCCGCCGCCGCCGCCCGCGCCCGCGGCGGCCGGCGCGCGCCGCGCGGCGGCGGCGATGCCCGCGCAAAAGGCGGCGCGCTGGAATGGCAGGGTGGAGCGGCAAAAGTGGATGACGGCGTCCAGGGCGTCGAGCTCGCCCCCCGCCTCGCCGTCGTGGTCGTCGTCCTCCTGCTGCTGCTGCTGCTGCTGCGAGCCGACGAGGGAGAGAGCGCCGCTGCCGTGCTCGCCGCCGCCGCCGCCCGAGCCGTCGTCGCGCTCGCCCCCGCCGTCGCCGCCGCCTTGTTGCCGTCGCTCCTCCTCTCGCCGCCGCCGCTCCTCCTCCTCCGCGTCGCGCCCCAGCGGCCAGATGCTGCTAGGCTCCGCCATGCGCGCTCGCCGGTGCTCCAGCGCTTGCTGCGTGTTGTTTTTGTTGAGGGACTGAGTCGTGAGCAAAAAGGGATTTTGAAACGCTCTCTCTGTGGCGCGCGCGCGGCGCCTGCGACAATCCCAAAGGTCTCACCTGCTCTCCGATGGACAACATCGGGGCGCCGGACAGGCCTGGGCGGGCCGCCCCGCCGCCGCAGCCGCGAGAACTTGGCGGCGCTTTGAAACGCTCAACAGAGAGGAGGAAGGGGAGAAGGGGGTCTGGAGACCGAGTTCCGCGTGGCAATCGAGAGGAGAAGTAGTAGTGGTACTAAGTGGCGGAGCAATGAGGGCGCCATTCGATTGAGCCGTGCCGCAAGGGGAAGCGAGTGGCCATCTGTGGACAGGGCGCCGTCATGCGCGTCTTGTGTTGCCGGCGCCTCGCCGACGGCGCGCCAGGCGGCGGCGACGAGCAAGAGGCGCGCGCCTCTTGCTTTTTCTCGAGTCGACAGAGACACGCACACACACAAACAGAGCCACGGCAAACAACACCTTGACAGAGCTGCTTGCAGATAGATCAGCGACGAAAAACAAACGCCCGCGCGCGCGACAACGAACCCCTCGCCCCTCCTTCACTTTTTCTTCTTTTGCGAGGCCAGCGGCGCCGCGGCCTCGAGGCCTCCACCGCCGCCCGCGGAAAGCGCCGGCTTTTTCGGCAGGGCCTTGCCCTTGGCGGCGGGGGCGGCCGGGGCCTTGGGCGCGGGCTTGGGCGGCGCGGCGGGCGCCTTGTTGGCGGGCGCCGCCGCCGCCGCAGCAGCCTTTTTGGCGGGCGGCGACGCCGCCGCCGCCGACGCCTTGGGCGCGGCCGCGCCGGCACCGGCAGAAGCCGCTGCCGCCGCCGCCGCCGCCGCTGCGCCGCCCCCGCCCTGCCGAGGCCGCGTGGCCGCCGCCAGGAGCGCCGCCGCGAGCGCCTTGCTGCCGCTGCTCGCGGCGGCCCCGCCGCGCGCCGCCGCCGCCGTCGCGCGCGCCCACGCCTGCGCCACGGCGGCCGGCGGCTTCTTCTTCTTGCTCGAAGACCAAGAGGGCGCGGGCAGGCCCGCGGCGGCGGCGGCGGCCGCCGCCGCCTTTGCGGCCATCTGGTTCTTGCCAGTGCCAGGCGGGCGGCCGCGGCGCTTGGGCGAGTCGAGCGCGGCCTTTTTCTTCTTGCCGTGGCCGCCGCCGCCTTTGCCGCCGCCGCCGCCGTGGCCGCCGCCGCCGCCGCCGTGGCCGCCGCCGTGGCCGCCGCCGGGCGACGCGGCGGCGGCGGCGGCGGCCGCGACGACGGCGGCCGTGGCCGCCTCGGCCGCCGCCACGCTGCCCTTCCACTTTTTGGGCGCCTGCGCGAGGGCGCCGGTCGGCGGGGGCGGCGGCGTGAACTTGCGCCGGAGCGCGGCCACGGCCGACGGGCCGTGGCTGTGGCTGCCGCCGCCGCCGCCCTTGCCCTTGCTCTTGCCCTTTTTGCCGCCGTCGCCGCCGCCCCCTGCTCCCTGCTTTTTCTTCTGCTGCTGCTGCTGCTTGCCTCCGCCCTTTTTCTTCTTGCCGCCCTGCTTCTGCTGGTGGTGGTGGTGCTTGGCGCCAGCGCCCAGGGGCGACACGCCGTACACGTAGTCGCCGTCCGCCGCGTCGTCCTCGTCCGCCATGTCGACCTCCTCGTCGTCGCTGTCGTAGTAGACAGGGCCCGTGCGGACGGGCGGGGCGGCGGCGGCGGCGGCGGCGGCGGCGGCGGCGGCGGCGGCGGCGGCGGCAGCGGCGGCGGCGGCGCCGGCCTCGCCAAACTCGCCGCCGCCGCCGGCGCCGCCCTGCTTCTTCTTCTTCCACCCGCCGCCGCCGCCCCCGCCCCCGCCGCCGCCCCCTGCCGCGGCCTCGGCCGCGAGCCCGCCGAGGGCCGCCGCCGCCGAGGTGCCCTGGCCGCCGCCACCGCCGCCGCCGCCCGCTCCGCCGCCGCCGCCGCCGCCCGTCGCGTCGGCCGCCGCCGCCGCCGCCGCCGCGCGCTGCTGCTGCTGGTGCCGGGCGGCCAGCGCGGCGACGGCGGCGGCCGCCGGGTAGGCGCCCGGCCTGCGCGGCGGCGGGCCGACGGCCGCGGCCGCGCGCACGCGCAGCTCGCGCTGCCACAGGGCCAGGAGCAGGCGCTTGGTCTTCTCGCGCTTGCGCACCTGGTCGGCCAGCGTGCGGACCACCTCTAGGTCGGATCGCAATCCCAAAAGGGCGTCGCGCGCATCGCCGTCGGCAACACGCCGCCGCGGCCCGCCGCGCCGGCCGCCGCGCGGCCCGTCGGCGCCCATGAAGGGCAGGTGCTCGTCGCCATCGGCGTCGTCCTCCGCCAGCAAGGGCGCGAACGCGACGGCCTTCCAAGGCATCTCGAGCCACAGGCGCGGCAGCAGCGGCCCGCCGCAGGGGCCGTGCGACGCGCGCCGCCGCCGCCAGTGGGCATACACGGCCGCCGCCACGCGCGCGCTCGCGCTCTCGGTGCCCGCGCCCAGCGCCCGCATGGCCGCGTCCCGCGGCAGCAGGGCGCGCAGCCCCGGCACCTTGGGCGTCCGCCCGCCCAGCAGGCCCGCGGGGCCGCCGCCGCCGCCGCCCGCGCCGCCGCCGCCGCCGCCGCCGCCGCCGCCGCCGCCGCCCCCTCCCCCCGGCGCGCGCGCAGAGGAGGAGGCCTCGTGCGCGTCGAGCCTGCGCTCCCACCACCGCGCGGCGGCGGCAAAGTGCGCGCGCTCGAGGCGGTCGACCAGGCGCTCGAACTCGTCGGGCAGAAGGGCGTCGCGGGGGGCCGGGGGCGGGGTGGGGGGCGCGCCGTCGCCGGCGGCCGCAGCGGCGGCGGCGGCGGCGGCGGCGGCGTGGTGGTGGTTGTGCGGGTGAGGGTGGTACAGGGGGGAGAGCGGCGGGCTGATGCCGGGCGACAGCAGCGCGCCGGCGCCCGGGGTGAGCAGGGGGTGGTGATGGCCCGTGGCGTCGGGGGCGCCGGTGGCCATGAGCAGCATGGGCGGGTAGCCCAGGGCCGCGAGGGCCGCGGCGGGGGAGCCGGCCGGCGGGGCCGGCGCCTGGCAGCGCGCCGCCGCCGCCGCCGCTGTGGCCGCCGCCGCCGCCGCCGCTGCCGCCGCCGCCGCCGCTGCTGCTGCTTTTGCCGCCGCCGGCTCCTGCTTGCCGGCCCCCTTGCCCGCCTTTTTCCCGCCGCCCGCGGCCGCGGACCCGCCCGCCGACGCAGCGGGCGCCCCGCCGGGTCCCGCGCCGCCCGTCGAGCCCGTCAGGCGCGACGCAAACTGGTGGTAAAATCCGACGGCCGCCGCGAGCACGCCGGCCTTGCCGCCGCCGCCGCCGCCGCCGCCGCCCGCGCCGTCGGCCGCCGCCCCCTTGCCGTTCTGCTGCTGCTGCTGCTGCTGCTGCTGGCGCGTGGCGCGCGGGGGAGGGAGCCCGCTGCCGCGCGCGCCGGCCTTGCCGCCGTTGGGCGCGGAGGCCGGGGCCTTGCCGCCCTTGCCTGCCTTGCCCTTGCCCGCCGCCAGCAGCGCCCGCACCCGCTCGCCCCCCTCCTCGTCGTCGTCGTCCTCCTCGTCCTCCTCCTCGTCGCCGCTCCCGCCGCCGCCCGCGGGCCCGCCCGCACCCGCGTTGAGCTCTTCCAGGAACGCCGCGTCCTCCTCGTCCATGTCGTACTCCGCGGGCGGCTCCTCCTCGTCGTACGACCCTGCCGCGTGCCCGCCCGCGTCCACGTGCCGGACGTAGGGGGCGTTGGCGATGTCGCCGCGGAGCGCGGGGCCGCGCACGGCCAGCGCGGCGCCGTTGAGCGCGCCGTAGTCGGCGACGGGCCTGACGCGCGGGACGGCGATGCCGCTGGCGGCGGCGGCGGCAGCGAGGCTGTAGGCGGCGGCGTCCTGGCGCGCGGCGGCGGCGGGGGTGGTGCCGAGGCGCGGGGCGACGTAGAGCTGCTGCTTCTTGCGGCGCTTGCCGCCGCCGCCGCCGCCGCCGCCGTCCTTGCCGCCGCCGCCGCCGTCCTCGCTGTCGCCGCCGCCGTCGCGGGGCCGCGCCGACGAATCGCCCGCTGAGCCGCGGCGCTTCTTGCCGCCGCCGCCCCCCGCGCCACCACTCCCGCCGCCGTCAGCCGCCGGTTCGACCCCCTCGCCCCCCGCGGCCGCCAGCCCCAAAGCCAGCGCCGCCGCCGGCCCCGCCGCCGCCGCCGCCTCTGCGGCCAGCGCGCGCTCGCGGCCGACGTCGGTTTCGACGAGCCACCGGCTCAGGTGCCCGCCGTCGACCGCGCGCAGCTCGGGCGGGGGCTCGCGGGTGGACCAGTAGATGGGGATGCGGTCGTCCGCGTTGAGCGGGCGCGGGCGCACCGTGCGCACGTGGAAGGCGGCCGCCATCCCGTCGCTCTTCTGTCGCCACGCAGGCGCGCGCGCGCGCGCGCGCGCCGACGGCGGCGGCGGCGAGCGCGAGCGCCGCGAGCCGCTTCGTGCTTGGCGCAGAGGTCTTGTTGCCGTCGTCGGCCCTCGTCTGGCGGATGGATGCGCGCCGCAGCTGTCAGGTCGCACTGTGTGTGTGTGTGTGTGTGTGTGTCGAGGGCGGCGGCGTGAGAGGGAGGAGGGGGCTTGTCAGGGGGCTTGAGAACGACGGGCCATCGTCGTTTCAAACGGGCCGCAAGAGAGGGGGGAGGACGAGAGAAGGAGAGAGAGACAATCGTGGTGCTGGCCTCATCCCTGCGCCGCGTGAGGACGACGGGCGAGCAGACGAATCGCGCCAAGGAGGCTGCGCGCCTGCTGGCGCCCCCCTCGAGAGAAGAGGCGCGCGTGCGCGAGACACGCAAGTCCCCTGCTCCAAGGTCGACGACGCCGCCTCGCGGCCCGCTTCGCGCGACGCGGCCGCCGTTCGTCGCCCTGATCCGGCCCAATCGTCAATCGGGTGCGATTGGGCCCGGTGAGCACGGCAGCGGCGCGAAATGGGCCTCACCTGCGCAGGTGCGGCGATTTCTTTCGCCCCAGTCTCTCTATGTCTCACTCGCCGCGGGGGCGCTGGTCTCTGGCTGCGGTGTGGGTTGTCTGTGAATCGGGTGATTGGGTTCGTTCGCAAGTGTGGGGGTTCCCGCGCGCGCGCCGCAGAGGGGGGCTACGAGTGTGTGTTTCGGGCTTTGCTGCTGTCGGGGGCGGAACTCTCCCTCCTCCTCCTCCTTCCCCCCCCCCCCCCCCCCCCCCCCCCCCCCCCCCCGAAGTCCTTAAGGAGCCCGAGCAGGAGTCTCCTCTCTATCCCCTTCCCATCCACAATTCTCCCCCCCCCGCTTTTCCATCAAAGACGCGGGCAAGGTGCGGACTCACGGCGCCTGTCGGACGACGAGCAACGACGAGCGGCGCGCAGCACACCTCTTCTCTCTCTGGAGGGCATCAGGGGCGGCGAGAGACTGATTTGACGCGGCCGCGCCTCTCACCGATCGCCGTGCGAGGCCCGGCGGGGTATTGCAGCAGGCCGCGTTCGGATCATCGAGGCGGTTTCATCGCGGCGCCGGGCGGTGTGGTTCTCCTCTGTGGGAGAGAGGGCGTGAGACACAGAGCGCAAAACCGGCGAGCTGCAGCTGGCTTGTCGGCCGCCCGCCCGCCCCCCCTCTCTCTCTGCGCTGCGCCTCTCACCGATCGCCTCTGGGCAGGCGAAGCGACCGGTGTCAGGCGCGCGGACGCGCAGTTTCATCGGCCGGCAGGCACGGCCAGACCGCGCTGGTCAAAGAGACAGAGGGGAGGAGCACCCTTCGTCCCGCCGCCGCCGCCGCCGCCGCCGCTGCCGCCGCCGCCGCCGCCGCCGGCGGAACGGCCCACGGCGAACAGCTCGCTCGCTCTCCTCCCCTGCGGGCGCGCTGCCGTGCGCCCACCCGCCGCCACCTGCCCCGTGCGTGGTGCCTCTCGCGCGCGCATATCTCCTCGCGCCCGGCCCGCTGCCCCCGTTTCAAGCCGACAACAACCAGCGAACTCGGAACCTCACGTCGCCCCGCCGCCCTGCCCTGCCGACCAAAACACAAAAAAACCAAAAAAACCAACAGATGGGTCGCGTCATCCGCACCCAGCGCAAGGGCCGCGGGTCCATCTTCACCTCGCACAACACCCACCGCAAGGGCAGCGCCAAGCACCGCCCCGCCGACACGGCCGAGCGCCACGCCTACATCAAGGGCGTCGTGCAGGAGATCATCCACGACCCGGGGCGCGGCGCGCCGCTCGCGCGCGTCGCCTTCCGCGACCCGATCCGCTACCGCATCCAGAAGCAGCTGACGGTGGCGGCCGAGGGCACGTACACGGGCCAGTTCCTGTACTACGGGAAGAAGGCGGCGCTGACCATCGGCAACGTCATGCCGCTCTCCGAGATGCCCGAGGGCACCATCGTGTGCAACGTCGAGGCCAAGGCGGGCGACCGCGGCACGCTAGCGCGCTGCAGCGGCGACTACTGCATCGTCGTGGCGCACAACCCGGACGGCGGCATCACGCGCATCAAGTTGCCCTCGGGCGCCAAGAAGGTGGTGCCGTCGACGTGCCGCGCGACGGTGGGGCAGGTGGCGGGCGGCGGCCGCACGGAGAAGCCGATGCTCAAGGCCGGGCGCGCAAAGTTTGCGGCCAAGGCCAAGCGCAACAGCTGGCCCGTCACCCGTGGCGTGGCCATGAACCCCGTGGAGCACCCCCACGGCGGCGGCAACCACCAGCACATCGGCCACGCGTCGACCGTGTCGCGCTGGGCCGTGCCCGGGCAGAAGGTCGGCCTCATCGCCGCGCGCCGCACGGGCCGCCTGCGCGGCACCACGGTCGTCAAGGGCGAGCGCGACTAGACAGGCGCGAGACAGAGACGGTTCGCGACGGGACGGAGCGGGACGCACACACACAAGGGGCGCGCTTCCTGCTTGGACGCGCGCGCCCTGCAAGACACGCAAGGAAAGAGGATCGATTGTGGTTTTTTTGTGCGGGAGGGCGGCGGCGGGATTGGCGGGTCCGCGTCCTGCGCCGCGTTTTTGTGCGTGTCGCCCTCTCCAAAAAAAGAGCACTTTTTTTGTTATCATCACCCCCCCATCAGCATCACCGTCGTCGTCATCATTATTTGTCAAGGGTGCAGTCTCGGCGTCCTCCTCACTGAAAAAAAGGACGATGCTTCGCGTGCAGAGAGAGAGAGTCGATTTCAAAACGACGCGCGCGGGGTCACCCTCAAACAGGCGCCGCCGCCGTCATTCCTTCGGCGGCAGCGCGCCCGCTGCCGCCGCCGCCGCCGCCGCCGCCGCCGCCGCCCTCTCCTCCGCCGCCGCCGCCAGCGCCGCCACCCGGTCCGCCTCCCGGTGCACGTGCCACGAGGCCGTCAGCAGGCACCCGAACGTCGCGCCCAGCGTCGCGGGCGCGCGGAGGGCGATGTACCAAGAGGGCAGCAGGCCGCGCCGCGCGAAGCGCCGGTCGGCGAGGTAGAGCGCCGGCAGCAGGAGCGACAGCATGGCGCTGGCCGGGGCGGGCTCCATGGCCACCAGGGGCCACGCCAGGAGGGCGGGGACGACGCCCCAGGTCAGGCGCTCGGTGGCCATGCGCGCGGCGACGGGGCCCGCGGCCGCCGTCAGCGGGCTGCTGAGGGCGGCGCCCCAGTGGACGCCGCCCAGGAAGGAGGCGATGGCGACGCCGTACCCCACCTGGAAGAGCTCGCTGCGCTCCGAGACGGCGTAGGGCAGGAGCCAGGCGATGTGCTTGGCGACGGGCGGGGCGAGCACCAAAAAAGGGACGACCCCGAGCCCCGCGAGCGCGAGCGCGACGGGCGGCGCCGACTTGAGCGCGGCGACCCAACGGTCAAACTGCGACTTTTCCGCGGGGGCTTTCGGTGGTTGTGCGGAGGCAGTGGTGGGCGCGAAGCGCTGCTGGCGCGCCGCCCACCCCCCCGGCGCGATGCGGGACGAGGAGGTGGCAGGACTCCTTGCTGCTCCCGCTCCTGCGATGAAACTGTGTTGCTGGAGCAGGAGGATGCGCGACAGGCGCCGCAGCGGAGACATGCTGCTGAGGAAGGTCGACACGAAGGTCTAGAGTTGGTTGGTCTGACTAGTGTACAGGTTTTGAGCGCTCTACCAGGGGCTTAAGGACGAATTTGGCAAAGGAAATGCCGATGCAGGGCGGAGGCGACGCGGCGCGCTCGATCGTTGTTTTTTTTCTGATCGATCGTTTTCGCGGCGCGCCCACGAAAAAGCAGGACGCGCGCAAAACCTCTCTCCGCCGTTAGTTCAAACCCAGCGATCCGGACGGCTAAATGATGCTCTCGTTACAGCTGTAATACGCGCATGCATGAGGAAACCTCGTCACTAGGGATAAATGAAGAGAGGGGAGACGCGTCAAAAAAACACAGCGCCCGCCCGCTCTCGAGAGAGAGCGAGCGAGCGAGCGTGCGTGCGTGCGTGCGCGGCCAGTGCAAGCGGCGTCTCAGCAGCTTGAGGTGGGGGGGGGTGGGGCGAGGGAGTTCTGGACGCGGCGACGATGTGGCGGATTTTGACGGGAGGAAGGAGGGGGGAGGTCGG
>Ga0209390_10000635_pt1 | contig 70056 bp, 63 predicted proteins | sample BON01_FD_187212 | JGI IMG/M metagenome (GOLD analysis project Ga0209390, IMG submission 187212) | Freshwater microbial communities from Lake Bonney liftoff mats and glacier meltwater in Antarctica - BON-01 (SPAdes) (version 2) | ecosystem: Environmental > Aquatic > Freshwater > Ice > Glacier...
CAAAAAGTAGCACTAAGTTCTGATAAATTTTTAATATCTTTGGTATGTAGCATTTTTAGCGTATTGGAATTACGCCTTTAAGATACTTAAATTTAGTGACTTAAAGGGATAAAAGTGCTACTTTTTTTATTCTTTTTCTCTTTGTTTTCAAGGGGTATTGACCCGCGAAACTTGAGTTTTAAAGTGCCTGATTAATGTAATCTTCATATTCATAAAAGAAAAGCTCAAATTTATCCATTTTTTCCACAAAAAAAAGAAACGCATTTCGCCACGTATTTTTATTGTAAATGCTAAATTTATCATCTAAAGAAATGTAAATTCTTCGGATGATTTTTCCACTTTCTAAAATGTAATTTTCTTCAAATATAACTTCAGATAAATACTCGTTTTCTAAAACAGGTCTTAATGAACGCATTTGATCATACAAAAGTTCATTCGCAATTTCATCTGGATGTTCAATATCTAAACAAACTAATGCTTCTTTTCTATCTGCAACAAATTTAAAAGAGAATCCTTTTATTTTAGTATTGTACAACAACCATTTTCTAGGAAAAGATTTCCCGAAAGAAATCCAGAATTCTTTTCGAAGTTTTGAGGCTTCTTCTTTAGAGAACATGTTTTTTAGTTAGTTTTGAGGTTTCAAGGTTTCAAGGTTTCAAGGTTTCAAGGTTTCAAGGATTCAACGTTTCAGATTTTCTGAAATTTGAGTTTAATTTAGGAATTCTAATATTCATATGAATATTTCTTCCCTTCGGGAAGATGTCCTTCAGGACAGATGGGATTTACCCATGAATTCTCGCAACATTCCCACGTTCCTTCATCATTTCTGCTTCAAAAGCTAATAACGCATTCCATTTTTTATCAACAATTTCTCGGTCTTGATATTCACGAGCAAATTTGAGAAAAGTGGTGTAATGACCCGCTTCAGAAATCATTAGATTTTTGTAGAATTTTTGCAATTCTTCATCCTCCATATTTTCAGAGAAAACTTTAAAACGCTCGCAACTTCTTGCTTCAATTAATGCAGCAACTAATAAACGCTGCACCAAAGCATTAGTTCTGTCATGTGTTTTTGTAAAGAATTTTTGCAACCGAATTGCATAATCGTTTTTCTGTTCTCTGCCTAAAACCATGCCGCGTTTTACCATTAACAAATGCACCATTTTAAAATGTTGCATTTCTTCAATCGCAATATTGCTCATTTCTTTGACCAGTTCTGTTTCTTCAGAATAATTAATAATAATAGAAACTGCATTTGAGGCTGCTTTTTGCTCTAAAAATGCATGATCTGTTAATATTTGCTCTAAATTAACTTTAGCTATTTCTGCCCAAGAGGTTTCAGTTTCGAATTGTAATCCTAACATAGTTGTATAAATAAATAAAAAACAAAATTAAGAATTTAATTAGATTCAAGTTGTCAGTATTTGGTTTTTTCATAACTTTATTTTTTTTTAAATAAACACTGAATGATAGAACTTGCGGGAATAATTATATTAGGAATATTAGCACAATGGGTTGCCTGGAAATTTAAAATTCCTGCTATTTTGCCACTAATATTAATTGGTTTATTAGTCGGTCCAATCGCTGCAGAGTTCTTTACTAAAGATGGTTCTAAATGGATAGAGCCAGTTTGGAATGGAAAAAAAGGGCTATTTCCCGGAGAAAGTTTGTATTATTTTGTTTCGCTCGCCATTAGTATTATTCTTTTTGAAGGTGGGTTAACATTAAAAAGAGCAGAAATTAAAAATGTAGGTCCCGTAATCACAAAATTAATTACACTAGGCTCTGCTATTACATTTTTTGGTTGCGGAATTTTAGCGCATTATATATTCGGATTAACTTGGCAAATATCATTTTTATTCGCCGCTTTAATTATTGTAACAGGTCCAACGGTTATCACGCCAATTTTAAGAAATATTCCTTTAAAAAAGGATGTTTCTACCGTTTTAAAATGGGAAGGAATTCTAATTGATCCAATTGGTGCGTTAGTTGCTGTTTTGGTTTTCGAGTTTATTAGTGTTGGTGGCGGAAGCGGATTTACAGAAACGGCATTAAAAGAATTTGGTAAAATTTTATTATTTGGAGTGACTTTTGGTTTTACTTTTGCGCACGCACTAGCTTATGCAATTAATAAAAAATTCATTCCACATTATTTATTAAACGTAGTTTCTTTATCTACAGTGCTTTTAGTTTTTGTAGAATCAGAGCTTTTTGCGCACGAATCTGGTTTATTAGCAGTTGTTGTTATGGGAATGGTTTTAGGTAATGGAAAACTAAAAAATATTAAAGAATTGCTTTATTTCAAGGAATCTTTAAGCATTTTATTAATTTCTATTTTATTCATTTTATTAGCCGCAAACATTAATATTTCTGATTTAATGTTGCTTTACAATTGGAATACTTTAATTCTTTTTGGATTAATAGTATTTGTAATAAGACCGTTAGCTGTTTTTTTAAGTACAATAAACTCCAAATTAAAATTAAATGAAAAATTATTTATAAGCTGGGTCGGTCCACGAGGAATTGTAGCGGCAGGAATCGCTTCTTTATTTGGTAGTAAATTAATAAAAAGAGGTGTTGAAGGTGCAGAATATATTACGCCTTTGGTTTTTATGATTGTTTTAGGAACGGTACTTTTAAATGCAACAACTGCTCGTCTTTTTGCAAGAATAGTTGGTGTTTTTCTAAAATCATCTAACGGAATATTAATAGTTGGTGCATCTAGTTTTTCTAGATTAATTGCTTCTTATTTGAATGATAATGGAAGAAGAGTTGTATTGATTGATAGTAATCAAGACCACATTAGAAGAGCAAAAGAAGCAGGTTTAGAAGCAATGCAAACTAACATTTATGATGAAGATATTACAGAAAATATCGAGTTGAATGATATTGGATATTTAATGGCTTTAACAGGTAGTTCTGTAATTAATAAATATGCAATTACAGAATTCTCTGAAGCATTTGGTGAACAAGGAGCATTTCGTTTAGTGAGTACAGAAGAAATGAAAAACCCTGATGATAATCCAAAAGTGGGGTTGTTTTCACATTCAGATGATTATATTAATATGAGTGAAGTTGTACGAGATTATCCAAAAGCAAATGAGATTGAGTTGACTTCAAAAAAACAATTTTTAGATATTATCGATAAATTGAATAAAGAAACATATTCAATCCCTATTTTTATAAAAGATAATGAGAATTTTATTCATATTATTCCGTCTCATTCAGAAATTATGGAAATTGAAGAAGGGTTCACGTTAATGTATTTGGGAAAAACCTTAAGCAATAGTGAACAAGCTATAAATCCAACTTAAAAACATCTTTTAGTTTGATGAGTGCAGGATTTATTTCTTTCAATTTATCAAACTTTTCTTGTGGTGTATATGCAAATTTTTTAGTAACAGTTTTATCTACAGTTACATTAATTATAATTCCGTAATTGTTCAGACTTTCTCTTAAAAAGCCTAATAACGTTGGCGTTCCTCGATGCATTTTATCTGCCATTAATTGATTTGGCAAAAAGAATTCAACAGCAAAATTTTCACCTAGTTTTGGTTCATTAGAATTAATAATTGAAGCTAAATTTTGCTCCCCTTTTTTTATTAATTGTTGATGATATTCTTTCCAAACTTCTATTAATTTTATTTGAGAAAATACATCTTTTGGGTGGTTGTCATAATTTTCTTCTGCGATAGTTTTTTTCTCTTTTTCTTTATCGAAAACACTTTTTAGTGTTAATTTGGACTTACGAGTTACAACATTTTTAAGAACAGGCGCTTTTTCCTGAACCTCATTAGTAACTTCTATCTTTTCTGGTTGATGAGTAGGTGCTGTATATTTTAGGTTTGGTTTTTCTATCTGCTTTATTGCAGGGGAAAGTGAAGTGAAAAAAGTAGCCGGAATTATGTAGTTAGTTGGTTTTTTTTTTTTCTCCATCAAAAGTGATAGAGGCAATTTGCATTAAAGATAATTCGACCAGCAATCGCTGATTTTTACTAGCTCTATAATTCAAATCACACTGATTTGCCTTATCAATTGCTTGCATTAAAAAAGAAATACTCGCTTTAGTTGCTTGTTCTAAATATTTCTTTTTAGCGTTATCACCAACCTCTAACAACTCAAGTGTTGCTTTATCTTTTGCGACCAACAAATCTCTAAAGTGACTTGCCAATCCGTTTATAAAATGATGTCCTTCAAATCCTTTGGATAAAACAGTATTAAATTCAACCAAAACATTTGGAATTTTATTCGCCAAAAGTAAATCGGTAATGTTAAAATACGTTTCGTAATCCAACACGTTTAAGTTTTCTGTAACTGCTTCTCGGGTTAAATTTTTTCCAGAAAAACTAACCACTCTATCAAAGATAGATAAAGCATCGCGCATTGCGCCATCCGCTTTTTGAGCGATGATGTGTAAAGCATCATCTTCTGCCGTAATTCCCTCTTTTTTACAAATTTCTTTCAGATAATTTTTAGCATCTAAAACACTAATTCGCTTAAAATCAAAAATTTGACAACGAGATAAAATCGTCGGAATAATTTTGTGCTTTTCCGTTGTCGCTAAAATAAAAATAGCATGAGCTGGCGGTTCCTCTAGGGTTTTTAAAAAAGCATTAAAAGCTGACGCAGACAACATGTGCACTTCATCAATAATATACACTTTATATTTTCCTGTTTGTGGCGGAATGCGAACTTGATCCGTTAAGCTTCTAATGTCATCAACAGAATTGTTTGATGCAGCATCCAATTCAAAAATATTGAACGCAAAATCTTCATTTTCAGAAATAGTTGCGTTTTGTTGATTGATTCTTTTTGCTAAAATTCTCGCGCAAGAAGTTTTACCAACTCCACGAGGTCCTGTAAATAAAAGAGCTTGGGCTAAATGATTGTTTTTTATCGCATTTTCTAACGTGTTTGTTATAGCCTGTTGCCCAACAACATCCTCAAAAGTTTGAGGTCTGTATTTACGTGCAGAAACGATAAAATGCTCCATTTATTTACTTAAATTTGTTCTACAAATGTAACTATCTACTTCTCTTTTTACAAAAAGGATTCTTAACAAAATACTAAAGTTGTAAACAATTGTAGGGTATGAGCATTTAATTCGACTTAAATAATAAATATAAAATAATGAAAATTTATAAATCAATATTTACAATCGCGTTTAGTTTTCTTTTAATTTCTTGTTTCGGATTTTCCAATAAAAAAGAGCAATCAAAATCTTCTAAAAACAACATAACGGCAAAAAAAATAATTTCTGATGATGCTGAAGTTGCTTATTTCGCAAGCGGATGTTTTTGGTGTGTGGAAGCTATTTTTGAAAGTGTAAAAGGAGTAGAAGAAGTAGTTTCTGGTTATGCTGGAGGAAATACAGATAACCCAACTTATCAATCCATCGGAACAGGAAAAACAGGACATGCAGAAGCTGTTGCTGTTTATTACAATCCGAAAGAAGTATCTTTTGAAACGTTAGTAACAGTTTTCTTTGGGTCTCATGATCCGACAACTGTGAATGGACAAACACCAGATTTTGGAACTCAATATCGTTCGATTGCTTTTTATCAAAATGAGAAAGAAAAAGAAATTATTGATGCTCAACTTAATCAATTAAATAAGGACGTTTATAATGGAAAAATTGCTACGCAAGTTGTAAATTTAAAAAAGTTTTATGAAGCAGAGGATTATCACCAAGATTTTGAAAAGAAGAATCCAAGAAACGGATATGTTCAAAATGTTTCTGTTCCAAGATTAAATAAGTTTAAGAAAAAGTTTCCTGAATTACTGAAGGATGGAAGTCACTAAACAATTAAAGCAACCTTTTGGTTGCTTTTTTTTTGTAAAATTAGTAAGACTTAAGAAGTAATTTACTCTTCCAAACTTTCTAGCAAAATAGAAATCAAATCAATAGCAGCCTGTGCAATTTTGGTGCCTGGGCCAAAAACTCCAACGGCTCCAGCATCAAACAAAAATTGATAATCTTGTGCTGGGATAACACCTCCAACAATAACCATAATATCTTCTCTACCATAGGTTTTTAATTCGGCAATTACTTGCGGAACTAAAGTTTTGTGACCAGCCGCTAAAGAAGAAATTCCTAAAATATGAACATCATTTTCTACCGCTTGTTTTACCGCTTCTTTTGGTGTTTGAAAAAGTGGACCAATATCTACGTCAAAACCTAAGTCTGCGTAGCCAGTTGCAACTACTTTTGCACCTCTGTCATGACCGTCTTGCCCAAGTTTAGCAATCATAATTCTTGGTCTTCGTCCTTCTAATTCTGCAAATTTATCTGCTAAAGCGCTTGCTTTTTTAAATAATTTATCGTCTTTTATTTCTTTACTATATACGCCAGAAATGGTTTTATGAACTGCTTTATGTCTGCCAAAAACAACTTCTAAAGCATCAGAAATTTCACCTAAAGTAGCTCTTTTTTGAGCAGCTTTCACCGCCAAATCTAGTAAATTTTTATCCTGATGTAAATCAGGATCTTTTAAATTCAAACTCAATCTTGCGCAGTTTGTTAAATCAGTTAAAGACTTTTCAACTTCACTTTTATTTCTAGTTGCTTTTGTTTTTTCTAATCGTTTAATTTGAGAAAGCCGTACCGCTTCATTATCAACATTTAAAATATGTAGCGGGTCTTCTTGTTTTAGTTGGTATTTATTTACGCCAACAATTACGTCTTTTCCGCTATCAATTCGTGCTTGTTTTTTTGCTGCTGCTTCTTCAATTCGCATTTTCGGAATTCCTTTTTCAATTGCTTTTGTCATTCCGCCTAATTCTTGAACTTCTTGAATTAGTTTCCAAGCATTATCTACAATTTCTTCTGTCAATTTTTCTAGCTCAAAACTTCCTGCCCAAGGATCTACCGTTTTGGTAATTTGTGTTTCTTTTTGTAAATATATTTGGGTATTTCTGGCAATTCTGGCAGAAAAATCTGTTGGTAAAGCAATTGCTTCATCTAGCGCATTTGTGTGTAAACTCTGTGTGCCACCAAAAACAGCTGCCATTGCTTCAATAGTTGTTCTTGCAACATTATTAAAAGGATCTTGCTCGGTTAAACTCCAACCAGAGGTTTGAGAATGTGTTCTTAATGCAAGTGATTTTTGATTTTTAGGATTAAAATCTTTTACAATTTTTGCCCATAGCATTCTACCTGCTCTTAATTTGGCAATTTCTTTAAAATGATTCATTCCAATTGCCCAGAAAAAGGACAATCTTGGCGCAAAATCATCAATCTTCATTCCTGTTTCTAATCCTTTTTTGATGTATTCTAATCCGTCAGCTAATGTATAAGCCAACTCAATTTCTGGAGTTGCACCAGCTTCTTGCATATGATAACCAGAAATAGAAATCGAATTAAATTTTGGCATTTTTTTACTGGTATATTCAAAAATATCAGCAATTATTTTCATGGAATCTTTTGGCGGATAAATGTAAGTATTACGCACCATAAATTCTTTTAAAATATCATTCTGTATTGTTCCTGATAATTGTTCTGGAGAAACTCCTTGTTCTTCTGCGGCAACAATATAAAAAGCTAAAATTGGTAAAACAGCACCATTCATAGTCATAGAAACAGACATTTTATCTAACGGAATCTGGTCGAATAAAATCTTCATATCTTCTACAGAATCTATGGCAACCCCTGCTTTTCCAACATCGCCTTGCACACGTTCATGATCTGAATCGTAACCTCTATGTGTTGCTAAATCAAAAGCTACTGATAATCCTTTTTGACCTCCAGCTAAATTTCTACGATAAAATGAATTGCTTTCTTCGGCGGTAGAAAAACCTGCGTATTGACGAATTGTCCATGGTTTTCTCACATACATGGTAGAATATGGACCACGTAAATATGGCGGAATTCCAGCCACAAAATCTTCATGAGGGAAATCTTTGTTCTCTTTATTAGAACTTGAAATAAGTGTTAAGTCGTCAAAGTTTTTTCTAGATTTTAGCATCTTCTTCGTTCAATTTTATTAATTGGTATAATTTGCCACTTACTTATTTTATTTTTTAAGCACTTTCCTTGAATTCATGTACAAAAAAAGTAAACTTACTATTATGAAAACAACAAATGAGATTTTTACGAAATTCATACCATTTCTAAAAAAATGATACAGACTACTTTCTAGAAAATAAATAGCAAGTACTGTTGCAAACAAAAAACCAATTATAAATTTGGGTATTCTTGATTTTAAATTTGAAATTTCTCCTTTTAATTCAAATTGGGGATCTTTTAAATTATCTATTTCTTGATGTTTCTCTATCATAATTGTTCTGTTTTTAGTCGATTTTTTTCTAAATTTTCAGACAATCGTTTAGAAAGTATTGGTACAATTAATGTTTTATTATGGTTTTGTTTTACAAAAGGATACAATTCTAAATTACTTTGCATTCTATCTGTAGTATTTTCATGCGCATTGGTGCCAACCAAAATAATTTCTTTAGCATCGAACTTTGTTTGTTCTGCGGTTGAACTTTCTGAAATTTTCTTTTGAATTATTCCTTCTTTAAGTTGTTTTAAAAATCCGCCAGATTTTTCTATTTGTTTAAAAAGAAGTAACGTTTTTTCTGCTAATTGATTGGTTAAGCTTTCAATATAATATGCGCCATCAGCCATGTTTTGAGCAGTATTAAATGCACTTTCATCTTGTAAAACTAACAATTGATTTCTCGAAATTCGTTCTCCAAACTCGTTAGATTTATGATAAATTTTATCATAAGAAACATTGCTAATAGTGTTAGAACCTCCTAAAATAGCACTCATACACTCTGTTGTTGTTCGCAACATATTTACATTATAATCATACAATGTCTTGTTTCGCAAACTTGGTGTCGTAAAAATATGGGCTTCTGTTTCTTTAAATTTATAAAATGATAAAAGTGATTTCCAGAGTACCCTAAAAGCTCGTAATTTGGCAATTTCAAAGAAATACTTACTGCCAACTGCAAACTTAAAATGAAAATTGGCTGAAATATCTGTTTTAAAATGATTTAAATATTCATTGGCGTGTGCTAAAGAATACGCTAATTGCTGAACTATAGTTGCTCCTGCATTTTGATAAATATCAGCATTTATTGAAATACAATTTCGTGAATTTGCTACAATTTTTTCAAATTGCGAAAAATCATCATTCATAGTATTAAACCAGTTTCCTGATTTGGCTAAACCTCCAACAATATCAACATCAAAATAACATTTTTCTGAATTACAATAATTAGAAATTTCATTTACAAAATCAGCTGATAAAAATGAAAATCGAAAATAAATTGAAGTAGAAGTAAGGTTTATTTTTTGAAGAATTGTTTTGTAGTCGAAGATTTTTTTTGCTGTAAATTCAATTGCAGTTGCGCCTCTTTTTAATGCATTTAATGCTAAAGAATTTGCTATTTTTTCATCATCAATAAAAATAGATTGACAAATTTGAAATCCGTTTTTTGGTGTTTCTATATAATAATTTTTTCTATCTTCTTTGGTGTAAAAAGGTTTTACAGTAATTCCTTCATCGGTTTTCCACAATAAAGTTTCATTGTAATCTTCGCCTTTTAAATCAAATTGAATTTGTTGCTTCCAAGCCGCAGCTGAAGTTGTGTTAAAATCATTAAATAAAAACTTGTCCATTATTTTTTTAAAGTATCAAATTCAATAATATAAATATCCTCATTTTCTCTTTTCATTAAATACTGTTCTCTCGCAAAACGTTCTAATTGAAGTGAATCTTTTAGTTTTTCAATCGTTTCTTTATCGGCATCAATCTTCGTTTTGTAAAAGAGTATCGTACTTTCTAATTCATCTATTTCTTTATCAAATTCTCTATGAATAAGATAAGAATTTTCGTCAAAAAAGAACATCCAAACTAAAAAAACCAATAAAATTAACACATATTTATTAGTGAAAACTCTAAAAAAGGGATTTTTTTTCACCGTTTTTAAATTCATAAATTACAAACGTTCAGCAATTACAGATCTTACAATATCTATGGCAACCGTATTATATCTATCATTAGGAATTATCATGTCTGCGAAATTCTTTGTTGGTTCTATAAACTGCTGATGCATAGGTTTTAAGGTGTCTTGATATCTATTTAAAACTTCATTAATATCTCTTCCACGCTCGTTAATATCTCTTTTTATTCTTCTAATTAAACGTTCATCTGCATCTGCGTGTACAAATATTTTAATATCAAATAACTTTCGTAATTCCTCGTTATTTAATATTAAAATACCTTCTACAATTACTACTTTTCTAGGATGCGTCTTTATAGTGTCTTCTGTTCTGTTGTGTGTAACAAAGGAGTATACAGGCTGATTAATTGCTTTTCCCAGCTTTAGTTGTTTTAAATGTTTTACAATTAAATCAAAATCAATAGCTCTTGGATGATCAAAATTTATTTTTGTTCTTGCTTCGTAAGATAAATCTGTGCTTTCTTTGTAGTAAGAGTCTTGGGAAATAACGCAAACTTCGCCGATTGGAAGTTGATTAACAATCTGATTTACAACGGTAGTTTTTCCGCTTCCGGTGCCACCAGCAATACCAATTATAAGCATATTTTTTGAGTTGAATTGAGAATTTATTCCCCACAAATTTAGGGAATTAATAGTGAATTGATTGCAAAAAAAAATCCTTTCGAAAAGAAAGGATTTTTTGAGCCGATAGAGGGACTCGAACCCACGACCTGCTGATTACAAATCAGCTGCTCTAGCCAGCTGAGCTACATCGGCTTTTGTAAATTTTGGTCTGCAAATTAAATTGAAAAAAACAAATCTACCAAATTTATTTTTATTTATTTTTCAAGTTTTATTTTTATTTAGCTAACAGCTTCTTTATAAACGCGTAAACAACGTTCTCTAGCTTCTTTATGATCTACCATCTTATCCGGATACGTTAATTCTTGCAACTCTTTTACCCATTTATTAATGTATTTTTTGTCTTTATCAAACTTGTCAATCTGTGTCATTGGATTAAAAATTCTAAAATAAGGCGATGCATCAACGCCAGAACCAGCAACCCATTGCCAATTTCCCACATTACTTGCCATTTCATAATCGTGCAATTTTTCTGCAAAATATGCTTCGCCCCAACGCCAGTCTATTAATAAATGTTTACACAAAAAACTGCCAACTAACATTCGTACTCTATTGTGCATAAATCCAGTTTCATTTAATTGACGCATTCCTGCATCAACTAAAGCGTAACCTGTTTTACCTTCGCACCATTTTTTAAATTCGCCTTCATTATTTCTCCATTCAATTCTATCATATTTAGATTTGAAACTGTCTTTATGTGTATCTGGAAAATGCCATAAAATTTGGGTGAAAAATTCTCGCCAAATCAGCTCATTCCAGAAAATTTCATTTTTCTCTGCAATTGCTTTTTTAATCATTTTTCTTACGGATACTGTTCCAAATCGTAAATGCGGCCCTAAACGGGAAGTAGTATCTTGTGCAGGGAAATTTCTAGTTTCTTCGTATTGTTGAATCAACTTTGGTGTAACCTCATAATCTGCAATTTGCTGTTCAGATTTTTTAAAACCAATATCAGAAAGTGATAAATTAGGTGAATTGGTGTTTTTGATTAAATTGTTTAAATATTTCTTTGTATCGTATATCTTTAAATCAATTTCTTTGAAATTTTCTTTCCAAATTTTCATATATGGCGTATAAACCACATATGGATTGCCATCTTTTTTTACAACTTCATCTTTTTCAAAAATAACTTGGTCTTTAAAAGTTTTAAAGTTGATGTTATTTTCGGCTAATAATTCTTCAATAGTCTTATCTCGTTCTGTTGCATACGGTTCGTAATCATGATTTGTAAAAACAGTTTCTATTTTAAAATCGTAAATTAATTGTTTAAATATTTCTTTTGGTTTTCCGTGATAAATTGCCAAACTGCTTGAATGATTTTCTTGTAATTCGTTTCTCATTTGTTGTAACGTATCAAAAATGAAAGTTACACGCGCATCATCTTCTGGAAGTTTGTCTAATATAGTTTCATCAAAAATAAAAATTGGTAAAACCTTTTTATTCGCTTTTAAAGCGTTAAAAAAACCTACATTATCATCTAACCTTAAATCTCTTCTAAACCAAAAAATATTTACTGATTTTACCATTTATAATTTCCCGAATAGTTCTTCTAATTTTTTTGTTCTGTAATTGAAAACTTCTTCCAATTTTGGTTTTACTAAAAATGGATGTACCATTTGACCTAAAATACCTAACGGAATTTTATAATCAATAATGTCTTCCATTTCAACGCCACCTTCAATTTCATTGATAAAATGTTTGTGATGCCAAAGAGCATAAGGTCCATAAAGTTGAATGTCTACAAAGTATTTTCCTTCTTCTACCTGTGTTATTTCACTTACCCATTTTGTTTTTATTCCTAAAAGTGGGGTTACAATATATTGTAAAATTTGTCCAGCATACATTGGTTTGTCTGATTTTGAAGTCATATCAAAACTCATATAATCTGGCGTAATTATTTTTAAATTTTTAGGATTTGATAAAAACTCCCAAGCCGTTTTTCTATCGATTGGTAAATTTTGTTTCTTATGTAGTTGGTAAAGTTTCATCTTTAATTATTAAAAAGTATATATGCGTTTAAAGAAGAGGCAATTAATAGCCAAATCATGTATGGTAATAGTAAGTAACTAATCTTTTTCATTCTTCTTTTAAATGTAAAGAAGTAATAGAAGAGTACAAATGTTAATGATAATATGGTAATTAATGCGGAGCCAATCAATTGTTGATTGAAGAAAATATAATTCCAACTTACATTAAGAAAAATTTGAATTATAAATAAAACTTGTACGTGTAAATTATTTCTTTTTTTAAAAAGAAAGCCTAAATAAATCGAAAAACAAATCATTATTAGCGTCCAAGAAACTCCAAAAACCCAACCCGGTGGAGTCCAAGGAGCTTTGTCTAAGCTAGTGTACCAATTACTTGACACAGTTTCTCCCATAAAAGAACTACCTAAATATAAACCAGCAAAATTAATTATAAAGAAAAATACTATAAGCTTAAGTAGTTTCATTACATAAATAATTTGTGTGAAATTTATTATTTAATTTTCTCTATTTCTTTCAAAACTAAATCTGCCTCTCCATATTTTTTATCACTATCACTTCTGCTAATAGATTGTAGTTTAAAACCTTCTTCCATTAATTTCTTATATTTTTCTTGAAGCTTTTCTACTTCTGATTTTTTTTTAAATAATCCGAACATAGTTTTATTTTAAATGTTTAGTTATTTTTGAACTTAATGGTTTTGTTATGGAATAATAGTAATCTATTAGTTTTCCTTCAGGATTTACCAAATATTTTTGAAAATTCCATCTTACTGAAGAGCTTTTAAATCCATTCATACTTTTAGTTGTTAACCAGGTATATAATGGATGTTGGCTACCACCTTTTACATCTACTTTTTCTGTCATTAAAAAAGTTACGCCATAATTCACCTTACAAAATTGTTGAATTTCATCCGCCGTTCCTGGTTCCTGACTTCCAAATTGATTACAAGGAACACCAATAACCACTAATTTTTCTTTGTATTTAATGCTTAATTTTTCTAATTCTTCATATTGTGTAGTAAATCCACATTTAGAAGCAACATTCACAAATAAAATGTATTTGTTTTTAAAATCATGTAAATTGATTGCTTCTCCTTGTAAATTATCAATTTTTATATCGTAAACAGGTAATATATCTTCATTACTCATTTGATTATTTTTTGTTGAACGTAAAGTTTGAACAAATATTTTTAGAGGATTCATTCAGAATTATATTTTAAAACTTACGATTCCACAATCTAATTCAAAAATTTGTCCTGACATAGATATTGCTTTGTCAGAAATTAAAAAAGTTGCCAAATCTGCCACTTCTTCTGGTTTTAAGAATTTTTTAAGCGGATGTCTTTCTGTAATATTTTCAATCATACGCTCGTTACGTAATAATTTTGATGCTAAATCTGTATCTGTAACAGTTGGTGCAATTGCATTTACACGAATTGTTGGCGCTAATTCTGCTCCTAAAGATTTCACCAAACCTTCAACACCAGATTTCGATGCGGCTATACTTGCGTGAAATGGCATTCCTAATTTAGCAGCAACTGTGCTAAATAATAAGATAGAAGGGTTTTGTCCTTTCTTTAAAACGTCTAAATATTTTTGAATGGCTTTAACAGCTCCAATTACATTAATTTCAAAATCCTCTCTAAAATCGTCTAGTTTTAAACGAGCAATTGGTTTAAGGTTAATGCTTCCTGGGCAATAGATTAGGGAATCTAGTTCATCAATTTCTGGTAAGTCGTCAGACAGAATATCACAAGAAAAGTGTGTTAAATTTTCGTGAGATTCTTCTGGTTCTGATCTACTAATGTTATAAACCTTGCAGTCATTGACTAAAGATTTAATAATTGATTTTCCAATTCCTTTACTTCCGCCAATGACTAAGATTTTTTTCATTTTTATCGTCTTCCTTTTAAACGTTTTTCTATCTTTTGTTTAATAGCTGTTAAACGTTTCATTAAATCCATTAAATCTGAATCTTGATTTTCTTTATATAACTCGTTAACGCCCAAAATCAAGCTTTTTACTTCTCTTGAGGCTACAATACGGTCACTAGTCGTTATAAATGTTTGCTTTCTTTGTTCAAATTCTAGTGCCTGTTCAATAATATCCATGCAGTTCTATACTATTTATATTAATAATGTGAGGATTATGAGTATCAAAAAGCATACCCAAATATCCCGACTAATATAAACAATATAGTTTAACTGGCAAATATTTTTTTATTATGCTGTTAAAGGCCTGCCTTTTAACCTTCTTTCTATCTTTTGCTTAATTTTTGTTAGACGTTTCATTAAATCCATAATTTTTTCGTCTTTTTTCTTTTTATATATTTCATTAAGGCTCAAAATTAAGTCTTTTGCTTCTCTTGCTGCAAGAACTCGATCACTTGTAGTAGGATATCTCATCTTTCTGTTTTCAAATTCGTTGGCTTTTTCTAGTAAATCCATAATTTAATTATTTAAGTAGTTTTGTAATTCTGCTATTTTTTGTGGCGTGTTAAATGCACCAGTAAAATAAGTAGTGACTGTTGCAGAAGTTTCGTCTTTTATTCCTCTAGACGATACACATAAATGTTTTGCATCTATAATTACTGCAATATCTTCTGTTTGTAATATTGATTTTAATTCCTCACCAATTTGATTGGTTAAACGCTCTTGTACTTGTGGTCGTTGTGCATAATACTGTACTATTCGATTTATTTTTGATAAACCTATTACTTTCCCAGAAGAAATGTAAGCAACATGAGCTTTTCCAATAATAGGTACAAAATGATGTTCACAATTAGAGTAAAATGTAATGTTTTTCTCTACCAACATTTGATTATATTGATATTTATTATCAAATAAGGCAATTTTTGGCTTGTTAGCAGGATTTAGTCCAGAAAAAATTTCATCAATATACATTTTTGCGACTCTTTTTGGAGTTCCTTTTAATGAATCATCTGTTAAATCTAATCCCATAACATCCATAATTTGAGAAAATAGATGAGCAATTTTTTCTTTCTTTTCTATGTCAGAAAGTTCAAAAGCGTCTAATCTCATTGGTGTTTGCAAACTAGTAAATAAGTGATCATCTCCTATGTCTTCTGATGAAAAACCATTTAATTGATTCTTTTTTTCTTTTTTTTGTACTTCGGTAATCATAGTTTATCTTTTTTATGTGCTGTCTTTAAGAACTCTAACTTAAAAGCAAAGCACAGTTTTTAACGTTTAGAAATAGAGTTATTTGATATTGATTTTTGTCGTGTACATTTGAATCTTCCACTTTCAAATGTTCTTAATTTTTCGTGTTTTGTTGCTCTTCCTTGAACTCTTTTGCGCCACAATTTAAAACTTTTCAGTTTCATTTCTTTTCGCATTAGGTCAATTACTTCCTGCTCTTTTAATCCAAATTGGAAATGTATAGCTTCAAAAGTGGTTCTGTCTTCCCATGCCATTTCTATAATTCTATCCGTTTCTATAGTAGAAAAATTAGTCATTTGGAAGTATGTATTTTTTGTTGTTTTCGATTTTGAAGTTAGCCAGTTTATCTAAAAAAGATTTATTTTCTTTTAGTAACGTATTATTTTTAAAACGGATGAATTTTCCCTCTGCGTGAATACTAAAACCGTTAGTTCTGTAAATGTGGAGTTTGTAGTATGGAATAATCCAAGTAAAGTTTTTTAAACCTTTATTGATGTGAAGTAAGATTCCGTCTGGTCTTAATTCAATATTTGAATAATTTACATCAGAAACTAAATTTAAATTTCCTTTAAAATGTTTGCTTACTTCTTCAATAATCATTCTTTTGGAGCCAACACCTTTAAGCTTAATGCTTTCCCAAAAAGAATATTTAGAACCAATCATACTATTAATTAGTTCACCGTTTTTTTTGTCTGTATGTGTTGAGTTCAAAATCATTACCCAAATATACAAATGTTTAACTGTTTTAAAAAATGATTAAACAAAAATTAACATAAGTTTAGTTTAGTCATTTTCGCTTTCATGAAGCATTCTTTCTCTGTTTGTAAGTACATGTTTTCTTAAAATGCGTTCACTTTCTCTTTTAACATTCGGATTTTTCTGCATATTCCATAAAATTTCACTCGCTCTTTTGCGATTTGCTTTCAAATCAACAATAGGTTTCGGGTAATTCTCACCCAAAATAAAGTTTGCAAACTGCTGATCTAGCTCTGTCATTAAATACGGTTCATGGATAAACGCTAAAGGTAATTCTGCCAATTCTGGACACCATTTTTTAATGAAAATTGCTTCTTCATCATGCGCCAAACTATTTTTTGTTGGGTTGTAAATTCGCAATGTATTTATGCCAGTTTCACCAGCATTCATTTGCAATTGAGGGAAGTGAATTCCGGGTTCAAAATCTAAAAATTGTTGTGATAAATGATGTGTTGCTGCTTGCCAAGGTTGCCATAAAATATGCGTAAAAAAAGACACTAACATCGCACGCATTCTAAAGTTCAAATAACCCGTTTCTACCAAACAGCGCATACTTGCATCAACCAAAGGAAAACCTGTTTGACCATCTTTCCAAGCTTGTTGATATTCGTCAGAAATACTCTTCTTTAACTTTTCAAAACCATGATTAATACTTGCATTTTCCATGGTGTGTTCCATTTCAAATTTCTGAATAAAATGTGCTTGCCAACGCAATCTAGAAATAAATCCATTTATGTTTCTCTTATCACTTTCGTTCTTTTTTATTTCTTGAGCCTTTTGAAAAATGGCACGAATAGAAACATTTCCCCAAGCAATATATGGCGATAATCGGCTACAACTTTTACGAGCTAAACTGGGTTTAGAAATATGATAGGAGTAATTTTTATAGCGATTTTCAAAAAAAGAATCGGCATATTTACTCGCCATTGTTGTCCCTCCTTTTTGAAACGGATTTTCTTTTGGTGTTTTTAAATCCGTTAGAATAAAGTAATTTTCTAATTTTTCTATTTCTTCAATAGTTATAAATTGATTTTCCTTCGGATGAAACTCAAACTGCTCGCTAAACATATATTCGTCCCATTTTTCAAACCAATCTTCGCGATTTAATAATCCTCGTAAAACGCCATTATTGTTGTTTTCTATCCATTTTATGGAATTATTTCTACAATATCTAGCAAAATCTTTATCTCGATTAAACGTAACTAACAATCCTGTTTCTTGATGAGAAAAAACAGTATCAACGTCATAGAAATTTTGAAACTGATTAAAAACACTCACCACTTCACTCGTCACTGTTAAAACTTTCGAATTGTATTTTACTAATTTAGCATTCAAATCAACCAAAGATTCTTTAATGAAATTCCAATGACGTTCACTGTAATGTTCATCTTCTAGCAAAGAATTTTCAAAGACATACACAAAAAAAAAACGTTTTTTTGATTGCAAAGCAGTTGTTATTGCCTCGTTATCTTGCAAACGTAAATCTCTTTTTAACCAAACAATATTTATATGTTCTTTATTAATATTCATCTAAATTTTCAATTATATGTGCTGCTTTTTCCTTAATTGCTGATCTGTCTTTTGTAGACATTTTGTTCAACACGCTATACATCATTTTCATTCTGAAATTACTTGATAATTTTGCTTCTTTATCGTCTAAAAAATTCCAGTACAAACTGTTAAACGGACACGCATTTTTTGTGGTTTTTTCTTTTTTATCGTAAACACAAGAATCGCAATAATTACTCATTTTGTTAATATAACTTCCACTAGAAACATACGGTTTTGTGGCAATTTTTCCGCCATCTGCAAATTGACTCATTCCTCTTGTATTTGGCAGTTGAACCCACTCAATCGCATCAACATAAATCCCTAAATACCACGCATCAACTTCGTCGGGATTTATTTGTGTTAATAACATAAAATTTCCTGTAATCATTAAACGCTGAATGTGATGCGCATAGCCATTATCTAACGAATTATTTATTGCGTTTTTTAGGCAATTCATCTTTGTTTTTCCGGTCCAAAAGAAATCTGGTAATTTGTTCGTGTTTTCTAAATGATTTTCTTGTTTATAATCGGGCATTAAATGCCAATACATGCCGCGCATATATTCTCGCCAACCCAAAATTTGCCTGATAAAACCTTCTACTTGAGAAATATCTATTTCATCTTTTCTCTTTCTATATGTTTCTAAAACTTGATTGATAATCTCTTTCGGAGAAATCATTTTTGTGTTCATTGCAAACGAGATTCTTGAATGATACAAATAAATTTTATCTGTATGCATTGCATCTTGAAAATCGCCGAAATGAATTAATAAATATTCGCAGAAATAATCCAGTTGTTTTAAAGCTTGTGTTCTAGAAATAGGATATTCAAAATACTTCGGATTAATGTTTCCAATCGTTTTTACTTTTGCTTCATTAACTTCCTTCAGAATTTCCTCGACATTATTATCAAAACTAATTTCTGGCGGAATTAAAGTATCGGCTTTCCACTTTTTTCGATTGCTTTGATCATAATTCCATTTTCCGCCTTCTGGTTTATCGCCAATCAATAAAACTTGATGTTTTTTTCGCATATCACGATAAAAATTCTCCATCAAAAATTGTTTTTTCCCTTCAAAGAAATTTCCTAAATCTGTTCTTTTGGTGTAAAAATGTTCCGTATCAAAAATGTTGGATTCAATTTCTAAAGTTGCACAAAAATCTTTCAGTTGATTATCCAATCGATATTCGTCTGGCAATTGATATTCAAATCTGCTAATATCATTTTCCACAATCAAAAGTGATAAATTATCAGTAAGACTTTGTGTATTCTTTTTATTAGAAATAGTAAAATAAATCACATTATGATTCGTTTTTTCTAACTCTTTTACAAAGTTTCGCATCGAAGCAAAAAAGCCAACCACTTTCTGAATATGATGTGTTACATAATCTGTTTCTTGGCGCATTTCAAACATGCAATAAATTACATTATCATTTTTTTCTTGAAACCAAGAATGATTGCTGTTTAATTGATCTCCAAGAAGTAACCGTAGTGTTTTCATTTTTTTTATTTGACAAGGGGGGTTCAAACCCCTTGCATTATTTTGCATATTTAATCCCACATTTTTTGAAATTCTTTATCTCCATCATAACGTTCAGCTTGTAACTTTATATTAAATTTTCTGTCTCTGGGATCATTACCAACTCCGCCAACATACATCCAATTTCCATAATTAGAATGGACATCATAATCAATCAAAACCGATTCGAAATAAGCAGCTCCAATTCGCCAATCTAATTCCAATTCTTTTGCAAAATAAGAAGCAACATTTTGTCTGCCACGATTGCTCATCCAACCTGTTTTTTTGAGCTCAATCATGTTTGCATTTACAAATGGTTCTTTTGTTTCACCATCGATCCATTTTCGGATTTTATCTTTATCAGAATTCCATTCGTACTCTTTGTTTAAAATTCCGCCAATTTTAAAAATGGAATTCCCGTGTTTTAGCGAAATATATTTAAAATAATCTCTCCAAATTAATTCAAAAATTAACCAATAGGTAGAATCGTTTGGCCCAAATTTATTTTCATATTCTTTTATTTTCCAATAAATTGTTTTAGCAGAAATTGAACCGTTTGCCAACCAAGCAGATAATTTTGAGCTATAATCTGTGCCAACTAATCCGTTTCTTGTTTTTTTATAAACGCCTAATTTCTGGGTTTCAAAAAAATAATATTCTATTCTTTTTTCTGCAGATGATTCTCCTCCTGAAAAAGGAAATGCAGATTTTGTTGGTTGCTCAAAATGGTCAAAACCCAATTGAGTTAAAGTCGGGATTTTAGTAGTATTCTCAACTAAATTTTCTATTGGTTTTTTTGATATTTCAACTTCATTACGAATCGAAATTTCTTTTTCTAAATACTTTCTTAATTGCGTAAATACTTTTGGAATAGTATTAAAACTCATCTTTATATCATTTGGATGATATAAAAACTGATCATATGTTTCAGTAATTTTTATTTCTGATGGAATTTTACGGTTAACATTTTCAAGAATCTCAACTTCTTCTCTAGTCCATTCTTTTTGAACGTAAATTTCATCAACATTGTATTCCTTGCAAATATTAGGAATTAGCGCATCAGAAAAATCAAAATAGGTGAGAAGTGTAATATTTAATTTTGCTAGATTTTTTTTTAAATCAGCAACCGTTTCTAATAAAAATTTGGTTCTAAATTTATCAATTTTACTAAATCCGAATATTTTTTGATCAAAAAGGCGAACATCAAATATAAAAACAGCAATTACTTTTTCATGATTTTTACAAGCTTCAAAAAGCGAATTATTGTCTGTAATTCTTAAGTTATTTTGAAACCAAACTAATCCTGTTGACTTTTGTTTTTGCTGCATTTTTTACTACAATATTTTACGTTTTCCCAATTCTTTTCCCATTTTTTACGCCAAGTAAAAGGGCGTTTACAAACAGGACACATTTTTTCTGGTAGGTTTTCTTTTTTCAATTTTTAAATTATTTTGACACGGGTTTCACGGATTTACACTGATTTAAAAAAAAACTAAAGAATTCTATCTGTTGAAATCCGTGTCTAAAATTACTTCCTAATAATATTATTTATCATTCCGTTAAAAACAAACCAATGAAACGGCATTACAGAATACCAATACAATCTGCCAGCCAATCCATGCGGTCTAAAAGTTGCGGTTTGGTACAAAACGTTTTCTTCAATCTTAAATTCTAACCACGCTTCACCAGGCATAATCATTTCTGCGTATAACAATAATTTTCCTTTTTCTTTATCGGCAAAAATTACACGCCAAAAATCTAATGCATCACCAACATTTAATTCCGTTGGGTGTCTTCTTCCTCTTCTTAATCCTGTACCTCCAAAAAACAGATCAAAAAAACCGCGAATTTTCCATAAAAAAGTTCCATAATACCAGCCAGTTTTCCCACCGATGGACCAAATTTTAGTTAATATTTCTTCCTTTTTCTCTTCTTTTATGTTTCGTTTTTTAAAATCTTTAAAGCAGCCATATTCTGGTACATTAATAAATTGATGCGCAAAATCTTTCAATTTTCCGCTGCTTACATAAGAATCTTTCCAGCTAGAAACAATGCTGTTTTGCTCAATTTTTTTGAATGCCAATTCCAATGCTTTTTTATAAGACATTGGTTCAATTCCTATAATTTTATTGATGTTACTTTTTTTTCCAATTACCTCAACACCCATTGAATTTACTAATGAACTCGCTAATTTGTAAGAGGTAGATGTTACAAAATACAACCAATAAGAAGACAGTTTTGGAGTCATTACAGGCACAGTGACGATGCGTCTTTTCAGTTTTCTAAATTCAGCAAATTCCAACAACATTTGTTTATATGTCATTACTTCTTGACCAAAAATATCGTAAGAAGTATTGTATAATTCTTCTTTTGCCAATGCACTGTGTAAAAAAGTCAATACATCTCTAACTCCCAAAGGTTGCGTTTTCGTTTCTAACCATTTTGGCGCAATCATAAACGGTAATTTTTCTACCAAATCACGAATAATTTCAAACGAAGCACTACCAGAGCCAACAATAATTCCTGCTTTGAAAACAGTCAACGAATATATTTTAGAAGCCAAAGCTTTTTCTACATTTTTACGTGATAGTAAATGTTTAGAAAGGTTAGTGTCGTTTGTAATTCCGCTTAAATAAATAACTTGTTTTAAAGACGTTTTTTCTGCAAATCGTTTAAAATTGAATGCACATTTTTCTTCTAACACATGAAATTCTTTTGCAGAATTAGACATGGAATGAATTAAATAATACGCAAAATCAATATCTTTAGGGATGTTTGCAAGTGAAGTGATTTTTAGAAAATCTGCTTCAACCAAAATTATATTTTGATCTTCTTTAAAGTAGTTTTCTGCACGTTTTAAATCTCGAACCGGACAAACAACCGTGTGACCATCATTGATTAGCAAAGGAATTAATCTTTTGCCAATGTAGCCAGTTGCTCCTGTAACGAGAATTTTCATAAATAATTATTGTTTTTTTGGTCTTTGATAACCGAATCTTGTTTTTAATTCTGGAACGGCATAACCGTCTAATCCGTTAATTGTTGCTACTTTACCTGCGGATAAATTTACGAATCCATCTTTTTGTAATAATTCGTCATGAACATATAATTGATCAATTTCTGCAACAACCATAAGTACGTCATTCGATTTTATATATACTTCTTCAATGAATTTCATCTTCATTTGAACTGGAGAATTTTTCACGAAAGGAGCGATGCAATTTTCCTTAAAATCTATTTCTAAATTAGTAACATTAAATTCAGAAATTTCTTCTGGATATTTTGCAGAAGTATGGTGCGCATCTTCTAAAATGTCTTCAAAAATATGATTGATGGTGAAAATTCCAGTTTCTTTTATGTTTTTATACGTATCTCTAGGAACCGTTGTTGGTCTTAAAATATAACCAAATGTTGGCGGATTTGAACCCAAATGCGTAACCGAACTAAAAACGGCAACATTTGTAATTCCCTCTTTAGAAATAGATCCTAACAAGTTGGCAGATTTATAACCAGAACAACTATTAATTAAATTTATTTGATAAATTTTATCTAAATTTTTAATATCATCAGATGAAAAAAAAGCCATTAAAACGTTTTAAAATTATTGATGTTTACATTTTTCGCTTTTAGGTCGTGCATCAAATTATACAATCCAAAAAATGTTCTGTTGATGTAAATAAAATGTTTAGAACCTCTGTTACCATTCATGTTTTTCAATTCGGTACTTTTTGCGTATTTTGAACCTAATTCCGATAATTTTCCGAAGAAAACTTCATCAGAAAAGTCGAATGTTTCGTTATGGAAAGGTTGTGTAAATAAACTCAACATTTCAAAAAACATCGCTCTAAAGAAAACTAATTCTTGTTCTGAATCGTCTTCTCTTAAAATTTCTAATTCATATAGTTTTTCTTCAAAAAGTACTGGGTTTGAAATTACTTCTGGTTTTGCCAATTCAAAATATGGCGTATAAAATTCCATAGGAATAGTTTTCATACATCCAAAATCGATTACAATTAATTCGTTTTCTGGAGAAATTAAGAAATTCCCAGGATGCGGATCTGCATGAACTTTTTTCAAATTATGAATCTGAAACATATAAAAATCCCATAGCGCCTGACCTAGTTTATTGGAGATGTCTTTATCTTCAGTTTTAAATTGAGATAAGTGCACGCCATCCATCCAATCCATCGTAATAATTCTATCTGATGATAATTCTGGATAATAATTAGGGAAATTTAAATTTGGAATGTGTTTACAAGCTTCAACAATTACTTGGCTTTGCTCCACTTCTAAAATATAATTTGTTTCTTCAACCAATTTATTTTCTACTTCTTTAAAATATTTATCCGAATCTTTTCCACGGATGTTAAACATTTTTATAGCAATTGGTTTTACCAAGGCTAAATCTGAAGTAATACTTTGAGCAACGCCTGGATATTGAATCTTAACAGCTAATTTTTTGCCATCTTTTTCTGCTTTATGAACTTGACCTATACTTGCTGCATTTTCAGAAACTGGATCAAATTTATCATAAATTTCATCTGGATTTTTACCAAAATACTTTTTAAAGGTTTTAAGAACTAACGCAGGAGAAAGTGGTGGAACAGAGAATTGAGAAAGTGAAAATTTTTCTACATATGCTTGTGGCAAAATACTTTTTTCCATGCTTAACATTTGTGCAACTTTTAAAGCACTTCCTTTTAACGTTTTTAAACCGTCATAAATATCTTCTGCATTATTTTCGTTTAATCTTGCTTTTGCTTCAAGTTCACTTTTTGTAAGCTTATCACCAAAATATTTTAGGTAATTTACACCAATTTTCGCACCAGTGGTAACTAGTTTTGAGGCACGTTGAATTTTCGATGTTGGTATGGAATCTATCGTTTTCATGACTGCTGAATTTATTTCAGTATTTTTTTAATTTAATTGAAATTTACTTTTTCTTTTAGGATGAACTTCCCAAAATCAATAATACTTTTTAGTGGTTTAATATCCAACATATCAAAACCTGCATTGATTGATTTTTCAATAAAAATATCTGTTTTCTCGAAAGATGGAGAAGTATCATCCAGCCAAAATTTCATAGTAAGCAATAAATTAAGCCATGAAGATTCTTGACGAGATTTATCACGTATTTTTTCTAATTGCTCTTGGTTTAGATCAATTTTTTCGATAGTAAGAGTATTAACGAAATTTGTATAGTCGCTTTTTAAATGCTTGAGTGCTTTTAAGTTTTTCATGTCGCTTTTCACTTTATCTAAAGCGTAAACAACGTAGCTTCTATTTGCGGTTAGTATTTCAAAAAAGGTAAAATAAAAACTTAATAATTTATTTCTAGCATCAAATTTTTTATAATCTTCGCTTTTTGCTAAAACTTGAACTGTATTTTGAAAAAATTCAGAAAAAATGGATTGCTCAATTGCTTCAAAATTACCATAGAATTTATAAAAGTCACTTTCTTCAAAATTATTTTCTTTAGCAAAAATAAATACAGATTTTGGTTGATGGTTATTTTCAAGTACAAAGTCCATGTACCAGGAAATTATGTTGTTTTTAGTGATGTTTTTCTTGCGAGCCATAATGATTGAATTTTAAGTAAAGATACAAATGTTTAACGTTTCATTGTAAATAGTAAACAATAATATTTTGTTAAATACTTTTGATAAAAGACATAAAAACACATTGAATTTATAACATTAAATTTACGAATTTTAAGCTGATTTTTGATGTTTTAATTCAGGTTTTTAGAATATTATTATTAGCATCGTTTTAAATGAATTATCTTTGTGAAGCTAATAAAAATAGACAATGACATTAATAAAATCGATTTCAGGAATACGAGGAACAATCGGCGGAAAAACTGCTGATAACTTAACGCCAATTGACGCTGTGAAATTTGCAGCTGCTTACGGCGCTTTTATCAAAAAGAGAAATCGAGATACTGAATCAAGTTTAGCAGAAGAGAAAAAAATTACTATTGTAATTGGTCGTGACGCAAGAATTTCTGGTAAAATGATTTCTAATTTAGTGGCAAATACGTTAGTAGGGTTGGGAATTGATGTCATTGATTTGGGTTTGTCGACAACACCAACAGTAGAAATTGCTGTTCCAATGGAAAAAGCAGATGGTGGAATTATTTTAACCGCATCTCACAATCCGAAAGAATGGAATGCGTTAAAATTATTGAATGAAAAAGGGGAGTTTTTAAATGGCGAAGAAGGAGAAGAGGTTTTAGCATTAGCAGAAAGTGAAGACTTTACGTTTGCAGAGGTTGATGATTTGGGAACCTATACAAAAGATAAAAGTTACTTAAAAAAACACATTCAAGTAGTTTTAAATTTAGAATTAGTAAATGTCGAAGCAATCAAAAAAGCGAATTTTAGAGTTGTTGTTGATGGTGTAAATTCTACTGGAGGAATTTTTATTCCGGCTTTATTAAAAGAATTAAATGTAGCATGTATCGAATTATATTGTGAACCAACAGGACATTTTCCTCATAACCCAGAACCTTTAAAAGAGCATTTAACAGATATTTCTGAATTAGTTGTTAAAGAAAAAGCTGATTTCGGAATTGTAGTTGATCCAGATGTGGACAGATTAGCCTTAGTTTGTGAAGATGGTAGCATGTTTGGCGAAGAATATACATTAGTCGCATGCGCGGATTATGTTTTGGGAGAATTAAAAGGAGGAAACACTGTTTCTAACTTATCATCTTCTAGAGCATTAAGAGATGTTACTGAAAAACATGGCGGAACGTATACTGCGAGTGCAGTTGGTGAAGTAAATGTGGTTATTAAAATGAAAGAAACCAACACCGTAATTGGTGGTGAAGGAAACGGCGGAATTATTTATCCAGCGTCTCATTATGGACGTGATTCTTTGGTTGGTGTTGCTTTATTTTTATCGCTTTTAGCAAAGAAAAAGGTTTCTTGTAAAGCATTGAGAGATTCTTATCCAAGTTACTTTATGAGCAAAAATAAAATTCAATTAACGCCAGAAATTAACGTTGATAAAATTTTAGAAACGATGGCTTCTAACTATAAAAACGAAGATGTAAATACTATTGACGGTGTAAAAATCGATTTTGCTGAAGAATGGATTCATTTGAGAAAATCGAACACAGAACCAATTATTAGAATTTACACAGAAGCAAAATCGCAAAAAGCTGCTGATGATTTGGCAGCGCGTTTTATCAGTGAAATTAAAGAAATTATAAAATAAAATAAAATTTTTTGAAAGCAAATACTCTATTTTTATTGGCGTTATTTTTTAGTATTTCAACTTTAGTTGGTCAACAAAATGATGAAATTATCAAAAAGAAAGAAATAATTAATAAAGGGAAATTCTTTGTTTATTGGGGATGGAACTGGGCAAGTTATACAGATTCAGACATTCGTTTTAAGGGAAAGGATTATGATTTTACATTATCTAATGTAAGAGCGCAAGACAGGCAAACTAAATTCTCGTTTGATAACTATTTTAATTTAGGAAATATTACAATTCCGCAAACCAACTATAGAATTGGGTATTTCTTTAAAGAAAACTACACGGTTTCCATTGGTGTAGATCATATGAAATATGTGATGATAAAAGATCAAACGGTTAAAATAGATGGTGAAATAAATATCGAAAATGCAAAATATGATGGTATTTATTCAAATCAAGATATTCAATTAGCAACAGATTTTTTAAAATTTGAACACACAGATGGTTTAAATTATTTGAATGTAGAAGTAAAACGTTTTGACAATATTGATCATTGGTTTGGACTGAATTTAGATAATTTACAAATAAATTTAACGGAAGGTTTTGGAGCAGGAGTTTTATATCCAAGAACAGATACGTCATTATTAGGAATGGACAGGCATGATGATTTTCATCTTTCTGGTTGGGGAGTTTCCGCAGTCGCCGGTTTAAATATTACCTTTTTAAAACATTTTTATATTCAGGCAGAATATAAAATTGGTTACATTAATATGCCAGATATTAAAACATCGTTGAGTGATTTAGATTCGGCATCACAAAGTTTCCTGTTCTTCCAAAATAATATTTTAGTTGGCGGAAAGTTTAAAATTTTTTAAAATAATTACAATGACTTTAGAAAGCTATTTTAATCAGTATCGGAAAAATATTATTGGAATTGATCAAAAATTTCAATCGCCCTATGGTGAGCAAAATTTAATTTATACAGATTGGACGGCGAGTGGACGATTATATAATTCTATTGAAGATAAATTAACTAATAAATTTGGTCCTTTTGTAGCAAATACACATACAGAAACATCTACATCTGGCGCAGCAATGACCTTGGCATATCATGAAGCGAGAAAAATTATAAAACGTCATGTAAATGCAAATTCTAATGATGTTTTAATTACTTCGGGATCTGGAATGACGGGTGTTGTAAATAAATTCCAACGAATTTTAGGATTAAAAGTTACAGAAAGTTTAAAAGATTACACTACAATTCCAGAAGATTTAAAACCAGTGGTTTTTATTTCTCATATGGAGCATCATTCAAACCAAACTTCTTGGTTAGAAACAATTGCAGATGTGGTTGTTGTTCCTTGTAATGAAGCAGGTTTAGTCTGTTTAGAAAGTTTTGAAAATACGATAAAAAAATACGAACATAGAAAATTAAAAATTGCATCAATCACTTCGTGTTCAAATGTTACGGGAATAAAAACAGAATACCATAAAGTTGCGGCGTTGATTCACAACTACAACGGCTTGTGTTTTGTCGATTTTGCTTGTTGTGCACCTTATGTTGATATTGATATGCATCCAGAAAACGAAGATGAATATTTAGATGCAATATTTTTCTCACCTCATAAATTTTTAGGTGGTCCAGGAAGTGCAGGCGTTTTAATTTTTAATAAGAAATTGTATAAAAACGTTGTTCCAGATAATCCTGGAGGCGGCACGGTAAGTTACACAAATCCTTGGGGAGAACATGATTATTTTGACGATGTAGAAACCAGAGAAGATGGTGGAACACCAGCTTTTTTACAAACGATAAAAATAGCATTGTCAGTTCAATTGAAAGAACAAATGGGAACTGATAAAGTTAGACAACGTGAAGATGAAATCAATGAAATTGTTTTTGCGAAGTTGGAGCAAATCAGTAATTTAAAAATTTTAGCACCAGATCATAAAAAAAGATTGAGTATTTTTTCTTTTTATATTGAGGATACGCATTTTAATTTAGTGGTAAAATTGCTGAATGATAAATTCGGAATTCAATCTCGCGGAGGTTGTTCTTGTGCAGGAACTTATGGGCATTTTTTATTAAATGTAGATCAAGAAACATCACACAGAATTAAAGGAAGAATTTTAGAAGGTTGCTCAACCGAAAAACCAGGATGGATTCGTGTTTCCATGCATCCAACAACTACAAATGACGAGGTGAATTTTGTTTGTAATGCAATTAAAGAAGTTTCAGAAAATGTTGAAGAATGGTCAAAAGAATACCATTACGATTTAATGAAAAATGATTACGTTCATAATTTAGCGCAGCCTTTTGAGCAAGAATTGGTAAGACAGTGGTTTGCTTATTAGTGATTAGAATTATCTAAAACAAGACCTGATTTCTATTTTTTTTGGGTTGTTTTTATTTCTTGAATTTGACAAGAACACGAATATTTATTTAAATTATTTTGGCACTTTATGACGATGTTTAAAACGTTTGTGAGACCATAAATAAAATTCAGGATTTTTCCTAATTTCAGTTTCTGTTAGTGTTATATACTTATCGGTTATTTGATAATCTTTAAAATCGTTTGGAGAATCAGTGATTAGCGTAAATTCAGCTTCATAATAGCCTCTTTTTACTTTTCTAGCTGAATAATGTATAATAGCTAAATTAAATTTTTTAGACAGCATTTCAGCACCTGTATGAATGGGTACTTTTACACCCATAAACTCAGACCAATAAAAGGTTTTTGATATTTGTGGAGATTGATCACTTAATAAAACATATAAGCCTTGTTTGCCATTTGTTGTATGTTCTGTCATCGCAGCAATAGTATTTGAAGTTTTATATCCAGTAAAACCAAATTTTTGGCGAGAATCTTTAATTACTTTATCAAAATATTTATTCCCTAATTTATTATAAGCTCCAAAACAATTAATATTTGTAATAAGTGCCATATTTACAGACCATTCCCAATTAGATTGATGCGCTCCAACAATAGCAATACTTCTGCCTTGATTTACTATATCATTTAAGACTTCTGGATTTTTATAAGAATATCTTTTAAAAATTTCTTTTTCAGAAATAGAAAAAGCTTTAACACTCTCAAATATTAGATCACATAAATGCATAAAGAATTTTTTAGTAATTGTCTGTAATTCTTTCCTGCTTTTTTCTGGAAAAGCTAGCTTAATATTATCAGAAACTACTTTTTTTCTGTAACCAACTAAATAAAAGAAAAATAAAAAGAATATATCAGAAAAGAAATATAGAATCCGCATTGGTAATTTAGACAATAACCAAATTATTGGGTAAACGAGAATGAAAATTAAAAATTGCATACGATTTTTGTTGTGCAAATATCGTATTAAAATTTTGAAACAAATAAAGAAGAGTAAATCCTTTTTGTTATGTTTGTTCGATAAAAAAATATAGAATGAATCAAGTGGTTTTGGTAGTGATTGTGGCAACAGTTTTATTTTCAATGAAGGGATTTAACGATTTTGCTTTTTTTGAAAAGTATAAATTTCAGGTATCTAGAATTTTAAATGGAGAAAAAATAAGAATGTTAACTTCTGGGTTCTTACACGCAGATTGGATGCATTTAATCTTTAATATGTATGCTTTGTATTTATTTGGAGCTATTGTTGGTGGGGTTCTAGGAAGTATTTATTTTTTAATAATCTATTTTGGAAGTTTGTTAATTGGGAGTTTATATTCTTTAAATTTTCATAAAAACCAACCTTATTACAGTGCAATTGGTGCTTCTGGCGCAGTTTCTGGAATTATTTATTCATCCATTTTAATTTATCCGCAGATGGAGTTGTATTTGTTTTTTATTCCAATACCAATTCCTGGGTATATTTTCGGACTTGGATATTTGTTATATTCTATTTACGGAATGAAAAATAAAGTGGGCAATATTGGTCATTCTGCTCATTTAGGTGGCGCAATTGGTGGATTTGCAGTGACACTTATTTTAAGTCCGCAGTTATTTGTAACCAATTTGTTGATGGTTGTTATATTGGCGGTTCCTATTCTTTTACTGTTGATTTTTGGACATAAATTAAGAGAATAATTCGCAAAAAAAAAGACTCTATTATTTCTAATAAAGTCTTTGAGCGAAAGACCGGGTTCGAACCGGCGACATTCAGCTTGGAAGGCTGACGCTCTACCAACTGAGCTACTTTCGCATGGTAAATAAGCTGCAAATATAAAAGCATTTTTGATTTTAACAACACTTTTCTAGCAAAAATTAATTACCATTTTTATGATGTTTATTAAAGAAATAGAAGCTCCTGAAACTTATAGCATTAGAAAAGAAACTTTAAGAAATGGAGTTGATTTACCAGTTACTTTTGATGGAGATTTTGATGAAAACACGTTTCATTTAGGTGTTTTTAGAGAGGAAAAGCTAATAGGAATTGCTTCTTTTATGAAAACGAACAAGGAACTTTTCGGTAAAAATCAATATCAATTAAGAGGAATGGCAACTTTATTAGAAGTAAGAGGCTTGGGATTCGGAAAAGAACTGATTTTAAAATCGATTGAAGTTTTAAAAGAAAAAGGAATTGTTGTTTTGTGGTGCAATGCCAGAGAAATTGCACTTTCATTTTATGAAAATCTAGGATTTGAAATCATTGGAGATTCGTTTGATATTCCTGAAATAGGAACTCATTATTTGTTAAAAAAAGAAATTGATTTGTAAATTTGCAATAATTTTTCGACAAAGTAAAAAACGAATCAAATGAACGCTTATTTAGAAGCTTTTGTAAACGTATTTCAAGGAACTTTAAATTGGACAATTAATTCCATTTTGTTTCAAGTACCTTGGTATACCAATTATTTTTGGGGATTAATTCTAATTTCTTTGCTCGTTTGGGGTTTAGAAGTCGTGTTTCCATGGCGCAAAAACCAGAAAGTTTTTAGAAAAGACTTTTGGCTAGATGCATTTTATATGTTCTTCAATTTTTTTATTTTCGCCATTGTTATCAGTGGAGTATACAAAGTGTTAGAACTGTTTTTTGCTGAATTTAACATCAGTGTAGAAAGTTTGGCGTTGATAAATCTTTCTGGGCAGTCTCAAATTTTACAGCTTTTAGTATTTTTTGTTTTATTAGATTTCTTTCAATGGTTTACGCACGTTTTATTGCATCGTTTTAATACGTTATGGCAATTTCATAAAGTGCATCATAGTGTAAAAGAAATGGGTTTTGCTGCGCATTTGCGTTATCATTGGATGGAAAATGTATTCTATAAACCATTAAAAGTTTTTGGAGTGATGATTTTGGGCGGATTCGAACCTTCGCAAGCATTTATTGTTCATTTCGCCGCAATTACAATTGGGCATTTTAATCACGCAAATATTAAAATTACTTGGGGATTTTTTAAATATTTGTTTAATAATCCTGTGATGCATTTGCATCATCATGCGAAAGTTTTACCTGATGGAAAAAAAGGAGTGAATTACGGAATCTCCTTAAGTATTTGGGATTATGTTTTTAGAACAAATTACATTCCTGATGAAAACCCAGAACTTGAATTGGGTTTTGATGATGATGAAAATTTCCCAAAAGATTTTGTCCGTCAAAATTTGTTTGGTTTTAAAAAGACGAAGAAATAAGATTTATAAATTGTAGTAAATGATGTTATTTAATATCCACTTGAATTTAGAGTTACTTGCAATTAGATAAATTAAATCTCGTTGTTATTGTAATCTAGCCCTGTTTTTCATGTAGTTAGAATCAAATCTTGATTCTTGATTCTAAAAGGGAAGCGGTCTTGTTTTTTTTTTTTAAAATTAATCTTTATATTTGTTGCAATGACAACTATTTTGAACTCCTATAGTACCGTTAGAAACCAGACAGAGAATTTGTGTAAACCTTTAAATTTAGAGGATTATACACCGCAATCTGCTGCTTTTGCGAGTCCGCCGAAATGGCACACTGCTCACACCTCTTGGTTTTTTGAAGAAATGATTTTAAAGAAATTCAAACCTAATTATCAGGTTTTTGATACAGATTATTCGTTTCTTTTTAATAGTTATTACAATTCGTTAGGCAAAAGGATAGAAAGTCATCAACGTGGATTAATTACAAGACCAACTGTAGAAACCATTTTTGAATACCGAAAATATGTTGATGAGGCAATGATTGCTTTGTTAGAAGAAAACTCAAGTCAAGAACTTCACGAACTCACTATTTTAGGATTTAATCACGAGCAGCAACATCAAGAATTATTGTTGACAGATTTAAAATATACGTTTTCTAAAAATCCGTTATTTCCAAAATACCAAGAAATTAATTTTGTGAATCATAAAAATGATGAAATTGGTTGGCTTAAAATTGAAGAAGGAATTTATGAAATTGGTCACGATTCAAATTCTTTTTCTTTTGATAACGAATTGGGAAAACATCGTGTTTTTTTAGAGCCGTTTGAAATCTCAAAAAGTTTAGTTACGAATGGAGAATTTATCGAATTTATTGAAAATGATGGATATAAATTTCCTAAATATTGGTTAGATGATGGTTGGTCTTGGTTGAATCAAAACAAAATCGATAAACCATTGTATTGGGAAAACATAGATGGCGTTTGGCATCAATATACATTATCAGGATTACAAAAAATAAATGTTGATGAAATTCTTGCACACATTTCTTTTTATGAAGCTTCTGCATTTGCGTTTTGGAAAGAAATGCGTTTGCCAACAGAATTCGAATGGGAAATTGCATCAGAAAAATTTGATTGGGGAAAACGTTGGGAATGGACAAATTCAGCTTATTTGCCGTATCCGAAATTTAAAATAAAAGAAGGAGCTGTTGGCGAATACAATGGCAAATTTATGATAAACACAATGGTTTTAAGAGGAAGCTCATCCGCAACATCAAAAAATCACAGCAGAAAAACCTACAGAAATTTCTTTGCGCCAGAAACACAATGGCAATTTTCTGGAATCCGATTAGCAAAATAAAATGACAGATAATTTTTTAACTGATGTGAATGATGGTTTAAGTAAATCGTCTAAAACACTACCATCAAAGTATTTTTACGATGAAATTGGCGATAAAATATTCATAGAGATTATGAATATGCCAGAATATTATTTAACAAAAGCAGAACTTTCTATTTTCAAAAATCAGACGCAGAAAATAATTGATAGTTTACAGTTAAAACCGAATCAGTTTTTTGAATTGATTGAGCTTGGTGCTGGAGACGGAACAAAAACAAAAGAGTTATTAAAAGAATTATTGAATCAGAATTTTGATTTTAGCTATTTACCAATTGATATTTCTCAAGATTCTCTAAATCATCTTGAAAAGAAGATGAAATTGGAATTGCCAAAATTAACTATTTCTACAAAACAAGGCGATTATTTTGGTGTTTTAGGCGGTTTGAATAATAGTAATTTTCCAAAAGTGATTTTGCTTTTAGGTTCTAACATTGGAAATATGTCTGATGAAAATGCTACTATTTTTACAAGTCAATTAAGCAGTTCATTACAAAAAAATGATAAAGTTTTGTTGGGTGTCGATTTAATAAAAGTCAAAGAAATTGTGTTGCCTGCTTACAGCGATAAAAACGGAGTTACAAAACGTTTCAATCTAAATTTATTAAGCCGAATTAACAAAGAATTAGAAGCTGATTTCAATTTGGTTAATTTTGATCATTTGGCAATATATAATGAAGCAGAAGGAATAGCAAGAAGTTTTTTAGTTAGTAAAGCAGCACAAAAAGTAACCATTAAAAAGTTAGGGAAAAGTTTTTCTTTTGAAAAAGGGGAGAAGATTCATACAGAAACTTCACGAAAATATAATGATGAAATTTTGAGTAAAATTTTGGTAAATTCAAATTTTAAAATAGCAGATAAGTTAACAGATTCAAAAAATTATTTTGCAGATTACATATTGATAAAAGAATAAATTATGCAACAAAAAATTGGTGTTCTAGGTTTAGGGAAATACAGCACGGATTTTTACATTGACCAATTGCATAAAAAATATCACAATTTAAAAGGCGGTTTTAGTACATTTCCGTATTTGTTGTATCAAGTTGATTTTAATTTGTTAAATCCGTATTTACCAAATCAGTTTGATAAATTAATTCCTACGTTACAAGAAATTGTACTTGAAATAGAAAAACTCCCAATTCAGAAATGGATAATTCCCAACATTACACTACATGAAACTTTCGATCAATTAGAAACAAAAATCGATATTATTCATCCTGCTGCTATAATTACAAAATATTGTACTTCAAGATCAATCAAGTCTTTAGTGAATTTCGGAACGAAATATACAATGGAATCAGGTTATTTGAAATCCGCTTTAGCAAAAAAAAATATTGAAATCCATCAGCCAGAAAAGAAAGATCTATTTTGGATTGATGAATTAAGAACTAAAATTTATCAGCTAAAAAATACTTCGGAAGATCTAGTAAATTTTAAAAAATTAGTTGAAAAGTATTCTATTAATACGCATGTATTGATTGCTTGCACAGAATTATCCATTATTTCTGAAGAAATTAATTCGAATAAAGTTGTGGATATTGCTGGTCTACAAATTGATGAGGCGATTGGTTTTCAATTAAAAAATTAAGAAAAATTAAAATGTTTTATAATTACGTACATCAGACAGGTACATTTTATATTTCTTTTTTAGAAAAATTCATCGAACTTCCAATTCATTTTATCCCTATTGATATTCCCGTTCTATCATCAAGTTTCACGTTTTTAAGAATGATGTATCGAGATGTTTTTTATATTCATAAACTCAATAAAAAATGCTGAGTTTGAATTGGATTTTGATATCGATGAAAATTTCCAAAAGAAATTATAGGTCAAAATGTATAGGTTTTGTGAAATTATAAAATGAGAATTATTATTTTAAAATATTCCAAAATTTGCATTATTCTTAATAAACTTTAATGCTTTAGACATGTGACTTTCCACTGTTTTTATAGAGATATCTAAATCAGTTGCAATTTCTTTATACTTTCTTTTTTTTAACTTATTTAAAATAAATACTTCTCTGGATCTAGGCGGAATTTCTTCTATCAATTTATTAAGAATGACAATTTTATGAGCAACTTGACTGATGTTTTCCTCTTCTTCGGCACTTTCTTCATAAACACTTTTTAAAGCGTCCCACTTTACTTCATCTAGAAAATCAAATTGTATTTTTTTTTGTCGAAAATGTTGTAAAAACTCGTTATGACAAATTTTAAATAAATAACTTTTTAAGGAAGTTTTGATTTGAATCGTTTTGCGTTTCTCCCAAAATTTAATCATTGTTTCTTGCACTAAATCTTCTGCAAGGATCTTGTTTCCACAAATCTTGTAGATATAATTAAAGAGCCATTGGTAATACGTTTCAAAAAGTATTCTATATGCCGCTGAATCATCTTTTCGAATAGCTTCAAGAAGTTCTGTTTGATTAATCATGGAATATTGAGATGATTTTTAACAAAAGTATTAAAAAATTAACAAATGAGTAGGGGTTTTTATAAATTATTGCATCTTTAGTATATAAGCTATGTTTTAATTATCAAAAATGAAATTATTAATAAAAAAATATATAGAAGAAAATTTAACTAAAGATGAACGAATAGTACTCATCGGTTGGTTAAATGAGTCTGAAAATAATATAAAAATCTTAAAGAAAGAGATCATTACATATAAAAATAAAACTTTTTACGATGTTGATGTTGAATCTGCTTTAACCCGATTTAAAAATAGTATTCACGATAAAAAGCAATTACAGAAAAGAAAAAAACGCATTAATTTTTATAAATATGCAGCATCTATAGCCGGTTTTTTATTCATGGGTTTTCTAATGAAATTTATTTTTTTTAGCAACACCAACAATGAAGAAGTCTTAACAAGTAAAACAAATAACCTGTCGGGTTCCCAAACGGAAATTGTCTTAAAGTTAGCAGGAGGCAATACTTTGGTTTTGAATGATAAAGCGTCTGTCAAAATAAAAGATGTTAACGGAAATCTAGTGGTGAACCAAAATGAATCTCATCTTGAATTTCAAAAAATGGATTCACTTTCTGATGTAGTAGTTTACAACGAAATTACTGTTCCGTATGGAAAAAGAATACAATTATCGCTTTCGGATGGATCAGTAGTTTCTTTAAATTCGGGTTCTTATTTTAAATTTCCTCAACAATTTATTTCATCAGCCAAAGAAAGAAAAGTTTTCTTAAGAGGTGAAGCTTTTTTTGATGTTTCTAAAGATAAAAATCATCCATTTGTGGTTGAAGCTGGAGAAATTGACGTAAAAGTTTTAGGAACAAAATTTAATGTTTCTGCATATCAAAATGATGATGAAATTGCAACCACATTGGTAGAAGGTTCTGTTTTGGTAAATAGCCCAAATTATCTAAAACAACCTATAATTCTGATTCCTAATGATCAATTGCGTTACTTAAAAAGCACAAAAGATGTTTCTAAAAAAATTGTGGATATCAATTTATATACCTCTTGGATGGATGGTAAATTAATAATTAACAACTTAACATTTGAAGAAATATTAAAGATACTTGAGCGAAGATGTAATGTAAAATTTAATACCGTTTCTAAACAATTAAATAAAGAAGTTTTTAAAGGTGAATTTACTACAGAATCTTTAGAAATCATCTTAGAAACTATGGCTTTAAGTGCTCATTTTTCTTACACAAGAAATGAAGATATAATAACTATAAAAAAAGATAATAGAAAAGAGTAGTAAAAGTGCTTCATTTCACTTTTGCTATGAATAAGTTTAACTAAAATCAAAAAAAATGAAAAATTCAATTAAAAATGTTCCTTTTAATTTTAAAAGGACTGTAAATGTAAGTTCCTTGGGGGCGCGTTTGAGTCTTATTCTTTTTTTATTGGCATCACTTCAAGTGTCTGCTAATGATTGTTTTATTAAAAATAGGATAGATTTAAACATGAAAAACACCTCATTAAAACTTGTTCTAAATGAGATAATGAAGCAAACAGATTACAATTTCTTTTACAATGTAAATGATGTGAAAGATCAAATGACGTTAACTATTTCAGCAAAAGAAGAAAGCTTAAATGAGGTTTTAAACAAAATTGTAAAAGAACTGCCAATCATAGAATACACTATTAATAAACAGCAAGTTGTACTAACTTCTAAACTATTAAAAATAAATAAAGAAGTTGTTTTTCAAGAAATTTCTGGAACGGTTAAAGATGTAGATGGAAATCCTCTTCCGGGAGCTACAGTAGTCATAAAAGGCACAAAAAAAGGTGTGCAAACAGATTTTGATGGTAATTTTATAATTGATTTGCCAACAGGAAGTACAATTTTAGAAATTTCATTTATAGGTTATAGAACCAAACAAGTAACAGTAACAGGTAAGGCTAAAATAAATATTGTTTTGGAAGAAAGTGCTGGACAACTTGACGGAGTTGTACTTGTTGCAAGTAGAGGTAAACCAAGAACGTCAATGAACTCTGCAGTGCCTGTGGATAATATACAAATTAAAGATTTAGAATCGACAGGAAAAGGTGTTTTAGACCAACAATTAATGTTTAAGGTGCCATCTTATAATTCCACTCAACAACCAATATCTGATGCAGCTGCTCACTTTAGTCCTGCGGATTTAAGAGGTTTATTACCATCAAGAACATTGGTTCTAATCAACGGAAAAAGAAAAAATGCAAGTGCACTTGTATATAGTTATTTAACTCCTGGACGAGGAGAAGTTGGGGTAGATATGAAATCTGTTCCATCTGCAGCGTTAGAAAGAGTGGAGGTTTTAAGAGATGGTGCAGCAGCACAATTTGGTTCTGATGCAATTGCTGGAGTTATTAATCTTGTGCTTAAGAAAAAATCAGATCCTTTTATCAATACATCATATAGCACAACCACAAAAGGTGATGGAGAACAATACCAATTAGAAGCAGGTTTTGGAGTAAGTATATTTGATAAAGGATATGCAAACTTTACTTTTAATCACTTTGATCAGCAAAGAACACAGCGAGCGGGAACGGTTACAAGTGTTCAAGATGAAGCAGATTATTGGGGAGTTACCAATTCAGGAAGTTTTACAACAACAGACTTAACGGCTTTTTTAGATAGAAATCCAAGTGCAGGGTTTGAAGTTGGACTTCCAGATATGAATATTACTAATTTCGCATACAATGCAGGTTTTACGATAGATGAAAAAACACAAACAGAAATTTATTCTTTTGGAACGTTAACGAGTCGAAGTGGATCTGCTCCTCAATTTGCTCGTGTTCCATATTGGGTTTCTGGGTTTGAGCAAATTTATCCTGGAAAAGATTTCTTTCAAGCAGAAATGGCGCCGCAAATTGCAGACAATACTTTTGCTTTAGGGCTAAAAACAGTTTATAATGAATGGAGTTTTGATTTAAGTTCTATGATAGGGAAAAATAGAATTGATTATTATATAAAAAATTCTTTTAATCAGTCTTACGGATCGTCAAGTCCGTCTGACTTCTATAATGGCGCTCATGAATTTAGTCATGTTGTAAATAATTTAGACATTGTTAGAACATTTGATAATGCAGGAATTAATTCGTTAACGGTAGCCTTTGGTGCAGAACATAGAACAGAGCGTTTTCTAACAGAAGCAGGAGAACTTGCTTCTTATGCAGATGGAACACCCAATGATCCAACAGACAGAACAGGTTCAGAATCTTTTGGAGGTTTTAAACCAGAAAACGAATCAGATGATTACCGAAGTAACATAGGTGTATATACTGATATTACAGCAGATATTACAAAAAGTTTTTTAGTTGGAGGAGCGCTTCGTTTTGAAAATTATAGTGATTTCGGAACTCAATTAAGCTGGAAATTAAACTCTAGAGTAAAACTTGCAGACGATAAACTAAACATTAGAGGATCTTTAAGTAGTGGTTTTAGAGCGCCATCATTACATCAGTTATTTTATACCGCATTAACAACTACACTAACTACAAATGGAATTCAACAAAACGGAATTTTAAATAATTCTGATCCTGCATTACGTGCATTGGGTATTTCGAAACTAAATCCAGAAACTTCGTTTAATATTGGATTAGGTGCAACCTATCGAATAAATAGAAATATGGGAATTACAGTGGATGGTTATCAAATTGATGTGGATGATCGTATTGTGCTTTCTGGTCAAGTTACGCCAACAGGAGATCCTACAAATCCTATAGATCAAACGTTAAATAGTGTAAACGTAGGTTCTGCTGGATTTTTTCTAAACGCAATTAATACGCGAACACAAGGTATTGATATTGTTTTTACGTACGATAACATAAAATTAGGTACGGGTACGTTAACGGGTAGTATTGCAGCTAACTTCAATAAAACAGAAGTAACTGGTAAAAAATTTCCTGCTTTTATAGAGCAAAATAATCTTGGAGATGCTTTGTTTTCAAGAGAAGATGTTTCTAGAATTGAAACTTGGAGACCTAGACAAAAAATTGTAGCTAGTGCAACTTATGCTTTAGAGCGTTTTTCTACTAATCTATCTTTCTTAAATTATGGAAAGGTTACGTATAGACATTCTTCAGACCCTACAAATGATGCAACTTATGGCGGAAAATTACTTACAGATTTGAGCTTTAGTTATAAGGTAACAGAAAAAATTAATTTTACTTTAGGAGCAAATAACATTTTTAATGTATATCCGGATACGTTTGCAGATGCTTATGCGTCTAACGGCGGTAAACCTAATGATCGTAACCTTGATTTTGTTGGAAGATTTAAATACCCTTGGCAAACAACTCAGTTTGGTATCGATGGTACACGTATCTTCACTAAAATAAGTTTTGGTTTCTAAGAAATAGTAATTTATTATTTTTTAAAGAAGTCTATTTACACTGTAAATAGACTTCTTTTTTTTTTGAAAATGATACACTTTCGATGTGACATAAATGAGAATATGTTTCGCGTATATGCATTAAACTACTTACATAAAACCAAACAAAAAAAAATCCCAAACTTTCGTTTGGGATTTCAATTTCAATTTTTATTCTTTACTCTCTGTCCGAGATTCTTCTTTCTTTTTACCTTTTTTAATTTTGATGGTGAGCTCATTTTTCTCTTCATCTAAATCCATAGTAATGGTGTCGCCTTCGTTTAATGTAGAATTCACAATTTCTTCTGCTAAAGCATCTTCAATGTATTTTTGAATCGCTCTTTTTAAAGGTCTCGCTCCGTACTTTCTGTCGAATCCTTTGTCAGCAATATAATCTTTTGCTTTTTCGCTTAACTCTAAAGTATAGCCTAAACCATTAATTCTTTTTAATAGTTTTTCTAATTCGATATCAATAATAGAGTGAATATCTTCTCGCTCTAACGCGTTAAACATAATCACATCATCAATTCTGTTTAAAAATTCTGGTGCAAAAGACTTCTTTAAAGCGCCTTCAATAACACTTTTAGCATTTTCGTCTACAGAAGCATTTTTTGCTGCTGTTCCGAATCCAACTCCGCCTCCAAAATCTTTCAATTGACGTGCGCCAATGTTAGAAGTCATAATAATAATCGTATTTCTAAAATCGATTTTTCTACCCAAACTATCTGTGATAAATCCGTCATCTAAAATTTGCAGCAACATGTTAAAAACATCGGGATGCGCTTTTTCAATTTCATCTAACAAGACAACAGCATACGGTTTTCTACGAACTTTTTCTGTTAATTGTCCGCCTTCTTCATAACCAACATAACCTGGAGGTGCTCCAATTAAACGAGAAATGGCGAATTTTTCCATGTATTCACTCATATCAATTCGGATTAATGAATCTTCTGAATCGAATAATTGTGTTGCCAAAACTTTTGCTAACTGTGTTTTACCAACACCAGTTTGGCCTAAAAAGATAAATGAACCAATTGGTTTGTTTGGATCTTTAAGACCAACTCTATTACGCTGAATTGCCTTTACCACTTTGGTAACCGCTTCATTTTGACCAACAACTTTACCTTTAATTAAATTTGGTAAATCTTTTAATCGGTGACTTTCTGCTTCTGCAACTCTGTTTACAGGAATTCCTGTCATCATAGAAACTACTTCCGCAACATTATCTTCTGTAACTATTTCTCTGTTTAATTTAGAATCATCTTCCCATTGTTTTTGGGCAGAATCTAACGCAGCTTCCATGTTTTTTTCATCATCACGTAATTTGGCAGCTTCTTCATATTTTTGTCCGTTTACGGCTAGCGTTTTACGATCTCTAATACTTTCTAATTGCGTCTCTAATTCCAAAACTTGTTTCGGAACAACAATATTTGTGATGTGAATTCTTGAACCCGCTTCGTCTAAAGCATCAATTGCTTTGTCAGGTAAAAAACGGTCTGTCATGTATCTATTTGTTAGATTTACACAAGCTTCAATAGACTCATCCGTATAATTTACGTGATGATGTTCTTCATATTTCGATTTGATATTATGTAAAATCTGAATTGTTTCTTCAACAGAAGTTGGATTCACAATCACCTTTTGAAAACGACGCTCTAAAGCACCATCTTTTTCAATGTTTGTTCTAAATTCATCCAATGTAGTTGCACCAATACATTGTATTTCACCTCTCGCTAAAGCAGGTTTCAACATATTTGAAGCATCTAAAGAACCCGTTGCGCCACCGGCACCAACAATGGTGTGGATTTCATCGATAAAAAGAATAATATCATCATTCTTTTCTAGTTCATTCATTAACGCTTTCATACGCTCTTCAAACTGTCCGCGGTATTTAGTTCCAGCAACTAAACTTGCTAAATCTAGCGAAACAATTCTTTTATCGAACAAAATTCTAGAAACTTTACGCTGAACAATGCGTAATGCCAAACCTTCTGCAATGGCAGATTTACCAACACCAGGTTCTCCAATTAGCATTGGATTGTTCTTTTTTCTACGACTTAAAATCTGTGAAACACGTTCAATTTCTTTTTGCCGCCCAACAACAGGATCTAATTTGTTCGCTTCTGCCAACGCCGTTAAATCTCTTCCAAAATTATCTAAAACAGGAGTTTTAGATTTGCTTGTCGCTTTTCCTTTAGGTGCTTGCTGAAAACTTCCCGCGCTTTCTTGAGAATATTCGTCATCAGACGGTGTTTCTGCAATTGGGTTTATAGGTAAGTCTAAATCTGCATCATCAACATGTAATTGCTTATATAATGCTTTTGTATCATCATAATTAATGTCATATTTCTGCAACAATTTTGTTGTAGGATCATTCTCATTTCTTAAAATACAAAGTAGTAAATGAGCTGTATCTATTGAATCGCTCTGATATAGTTTTGCTTCTAAAAAAGTAGTTTTTAATGCTTTTTCTGCTTGCCTTGTTAAATGCAAACTCTTTTTTTCTGTTGTTGATGCTAAAGTAGGTTCTACAGGGTTTAATTGCTCTAATTTTTTTCTAATCAAAATTAAATCAAGATTAAAAGTTGTTAAAAGATCAATTGCTTTTCCTTCTCCTTTTCTTATCAAGCCCAACAACAAATGTTCTGTTCCAATAAAATCGTGCCCTAAACGTAGTGCTTCTTCTTTACTGAAAGTGATGACATCTCTTACTTTTGGTGAAAAATTATCGTCCATATTGTGTGTGTGTATCTGTAAATTTAATTCTTTTTTTATAGAATAATTACAAAAAAAGTGCCAAGTAAAAGAATATGACAGAATGTCGATAAAAATATGTCTAAAAAACCTTGACAATCAACAAGATAAAAGGAAGTTAAAAATTATACAAAAATGTTGATAAGTCAAAGGCAATCAAGACTTAAAATCCTTTGGTAGAAGCGCTAATTGTGCTATCTTGCCTTGTTGAATTAAAAGAATAAAATTAATAAAATAAATATGGCAGACGGGGAAAAATTGATTCCGATTAACATTGAAGAGCAGATGAAAGCTGCGTATATAGATTATTCAATGTCCGTAATCGTATCAAGAGCATTACCAGATGTAAGAGATGGTTTAAAACCAGTGCACAGAAGAGTTTTGTTTGGAATGCATGAATTGGGTATAAAAGCGACAGGGTCATATAAAAAATCTGCAAGAATTGTAGGAGAAGTTTTAGGGAAGTACCACCCACATGGAGATACTTCTGTTTACGATTCTATGGTTAGGATGGCGCAAGAATGGAGCATGCGTTATATGATGGTTGACGGGCAAGGAAACTTTGGTTCTGTCGATGGAGATTCGCCGGCAGCAATGCGTTATACAGAGGTTAGAATGCAAAAAATATCCGAAGACATGTTGGCGGATATTGAAAAAGATACTGTAGATCATCGTTTAAATTTTGATGACACTTTACAAGAACCTACTGTTTTACCAACTAGAATTCCAAATTTATTAGTAAACGGAGCATCTGGAATTGCGGTTGGAATGGCAACAAACATGGCGCCACATAACTTAACAGAAGTTGTAAACGGAACATTAGCATACATTGAAAACAGAGATATAGAAATTTCTGAATTGATGGAACACATTAAAGCGCCAGATTTTCCGACAGGTGGAATTATTTACGGCTATGATGGCGTAAAAGAAGCTTTTGAAACGGGTAGAGGACGTATTGTAATGCGTGCAAAAGCAATTATTGAAGAGGTTAAAGGACGTGAATGTATTATTGTTACAGAAATTCCGTACCAAGTCAATAAAGCAGACATGATTAAAAAAACTGCTGATTTAGTAAACGACAAGAAATTGGAAGGAATTGCCAATATTCGTGACGAATCCGACAGAAACGGAATGCGTATTGTGTATATTTTAAAACGTGATGCAATTCCGAATATCGTATTAAATAAATTATATAAATACACAGCGCTTCAAACCTCTTTTAGTGTAAATAATATCGCTTTAGTAAAAGGAAGACCAGAGCAATTAAATTTAAAACAATTAATTCATCATTTTGTTGAACACAGACATGAAGTTGTGGTGCGTAGAACAGAATTCGAATTAAAGAAAGCAGAAGCAAGAGCACACATTTTAGAAGGATTAATTATTGCTTCGGATAATATTGACGAGGTAATTAAAATTATACGTGCTTCAAATAATGCAGATGAAGCTCGCGAAAGTTTAATGTCTCGTTTTGAGTTATCAGAAATTCAAGCGAAAGCAATTGTAGAAATGCGTTTGCGTCAATTAACTGGTTTAGAGCAAGATAAATTACGTGCAGAATATGATGAAGTTATCTTAACAATTGCCGATTTAAAAGATATTTTAGCAAATGAACCAAGACGTTATGAAATAATTAAAGATGAATTAACCGTAATTAGAGATAAATATGGCGATGAGCGAAGATCTGTAATAGAATATGCTGGTGGCGATATGAGAATTGAGGACATGATTCCAGATTCTAAAGTTGTGGTTACAATCTCTAACGCAGGTTATTTAAAGAGAACAAATCTTGATGAATATAAAGTTCAGAATAGAGGAGGAAGAGGTCAAAAAGGTGTAGCTACAAGAACAGAAGACTTTTTAGAGCATTTATTTGTGGGTACAAACCACCAATACATGTTATTCTTTACACAAAAAGGAAAAGTATTCTGGATGCGCGTTTATGAAATTCCTGAAGGATCAAAAACATCCAAAGGAAGGGCGATGCAAAACCTAATTAATATTGAGCAAGACGATAAAGTAAAAGCATTTTTAGTTACCGAAGATTTGAATAATGAAGAATATGTAAATAGTCATTATGTGATTATGGCGACTAAAAAAGGTCAAGTTAAAAAAACTTCTTTAGAGCAATATTCACGTCCAAGAACAAACGGAATTAATGCTATTACAATTAAAGAGGGTGATGAACTGTTGGAGGCAAAATTAACAACAGGAGATAGTCAAGTAATGCTGGCATTAAAATCTGGAAAATCTATCCGTTTTGAAGAAGCAAAAACAAGACCAATGGGAAGAACAGCTTCTGGAGTACGTGGAATTACTTTGCAGCATGATAAAGATGAAGTAATTGGTATGGTTGCGGTAAATGATATGGAAAGTAATATTTTAGTGGTTTCTGAAAAAGGGTATGGAAAACGATCTAAATTAGAAGATTACAGAATTACTAACCGTGGAGGTAAAGGTGTTAAAACATTAAATATTTCAGAAAAAACAGGTAATCTTGTTGCGATTAAAAACGTTGATGATACAAATGATTTGATGATTATTAACAAATCTGGAATTACCATTAGAATGGCAGTTGAAGATTTACGCGTGATGGGAAGAGCAACTCAAGGTGTGAAATTAATAAACATTAAAGGAGATGATAGTATTGCTGCTGTTGCTAAAGTAGACAGAGAAGATGAAGAAGATGTGGAAACTAAAACTGATTTAGAAACTGAAACTGAAATTGGCGATGATGCAGGGAAAGATAATGATGCAGAAAATGGCACGGAAATTGAAAACACACCAGAAGATAACTAAAATAAAAATAAAAATTAAATTTAACTAATAAACAGATGAAAAAACAAGTAGTAACATTAATCGTTGGTCTAGTTTCTGTGATTGCATTTGCACAGAAAAGCGAATTAAGAATTGCAGAAAAGGCAATAGATAAAAACCAATTTGCGGAAGCAGTAACTGCAATTGAAGCTGCAGAAGCTTTAATCTCTAATATGAAGGATAAAGAAAAAGCAAAATTTTATTTTTTAAAAGGGCAAGCTTATAAAGGGAAAAAAAATTATAAAGCGGCAGCAGAATCTTTTAACTATTTGTTGAAATTTGAAAAAGAAATAGATAGAGATAAATATACAGATAAAGCTGCGCCGATGCTTAATGATATGATTTCTGAAGTTTCTAATAGAGGATCAAAATTGTATAATGAAGATCAGGATTTTAAAAATGCTGCGGCAGATTTTTACTTAACGTATTTATTAAGTCCACAAGACACCTCTTATTTATTTAATGCAGCAATTGCATCTTCTCAAGCAGAAGATTATGATAATGCTTTAAAATTTTACAGGGAACTAAAAGAAATAAAATATACTGGTATTGCAACAGAATATATTGCTACAAGCAAAGAAACTGGTGAAATAGAAAATTTCGGATCTAAACAACAGAGAGATTTAATGGTTAAGAGTGGTGAGTATTTGAAGCCAGATGTACGAGTTTCAGATTCTAAAGAATCGGATATTATTAAAAATATTGGTTATATTTTAACGCAACAAGGCAAAACAGATGAAGCAATTGCAGCAATAAAAGAAGCAAGAGCTGCAGATCCAAAGGATTTACAATTAATTTTAACCGAAGCAGACTTATACATTAAATTAGATCAAATGGATAAATTTGGTGAATTGATGGAAGAAGCTATTAAATTAGACCCAACAAACCCAAACTTATTCTTTAATTTAGGAGTTGTAAATGCAAACGAAGGAAAATCGGAACGAGCAATTGGATATTATAAAAAAGCCATTGAATTAAAACCAGATTATTCTGATGCATATACAAATTTAGCAATTGCTATTTTATCTGCAGAGAAAGGTATTGTTGAAGAAATGAATAAAAATTTATCTGATTTTAAAAAATATGACGCATTGTTACTGAAGCAAAAAGAGGTTTATAAAAAAGCATTGCCATATTTAGAGAAATCAGATGCTATGAAATCAGATATCCAAACTGTACAAACATTATTAAATATTTACCAAGTTTTGGAAATGGATGGAAAAGCAAAAGAATACAAAGCGAAGTATGATGAATTAAGAGGAGAGTAGTTATTCTTTTTCAAACTAGTTAATTATAAGATAAGTCTAAATTAGATTTTTATTAAATGAGTCCGATATTGATTCGGACTCATTTTTTTTTATTAAATATTTAACCGCAAATTAGAACTATACATCTCTGGTCTTCTTACAGAAATTAGTATTACATGGTAATATCAATTTGCCTTTTTCGTTTTTTTAAAACATCAAAATAAATAAAGTCGATCATATCGTTTACACATTCGTACATTGGTCTTCCTGCCCAACTATGGTCACCTTTTTTAATGGTATAGATATAATAAGGTTCATTCAATTTATTCAGCTTATTTGCAATTGCTTTAGATCCATAAAGAATTAAATAGCCTTTGTCTTTTTTCTTACAATAATCATGAGGAGCAATATTGTAAGGAACTAATTTATCTTTTGTTCCGTGAAAAAGTTGTGTTGGTATTGCCGTTTTATTATTTATGTTTTTTAAGGAAATAATTGCACCAGCCATACTAATAACTCCTGCAAATTTGAATCTTTTAGGTAAGATTTTATTATTATAAACGTATGCCAAATTTAAAACAGCTTCTGCACCAGCACTAGATCCTGCTAAAATTATTTTGTCTTCATCTATATTAAATTTATTTTTATTCTCTAAAATATATTTTACAGCAAAGCTAATATCTTCTGATGCTTTATTAAATGCACGTATTTTATCTGTAGATTTTGTTGTGCATCCAAAACCCAAATTTTGCATCGTTAATTGGTATGATATTGAAACTACAGCATATCCACGTTGTGCCATGTAATTTCCATAATTTTTAATGTACTCTTCATTTCTTTATCCGCCAGAAAAACCACCACCATGAACATATACTATTACAGGCGTTTTATTTTTTAATAGTTGTGGTTTGTAAAAATCAAACTTTAACTCAATGTTTTCTGCTTTTTTATAGGTGTGGGTGGTTTCAAAAACAGTAGTTATGCTGTCTAAATAAGAAACTTGAGAAAAAGCGATTTTGCTAAAGGATAAAAATAATATGATAAAAGAAAACCGCATAAATAAAATATTATAAAAGATATTATTTCCCTTTAATTCTATCAACTAATTGTCTTATTCGGGAATAGAAAAATGTATTTGTTTTTACATAATAGAAAGAGATAAAACAAACAAAGCTTATAAACAGTAGTGCTCCAATAACGGCTTGCCATGGATTTAAGGTATTTCCAAAAATATGTTTTAGTCCAAAACCAGTAAAACTTCCATAAATTACAATAAAATGAATCACATAAATAGAAAGTGTTTTTTGTCCGATTTTTAAAAGTAACGGAAATTTCAAATACTGCTCCAAACCATAAAATATAGCAAAGTATAAAAAGACGTTACCTAATCTTGTAAAAAGGTAATTGTAGCTTGCAGCATCTGCAAATAAAGTAATACCTGTTGTTCTGTATAGAAACAATAAAATATCTGATGAATAAAAAATTAAAACGATACTAACCATTAAAAACGAAATAATTGTAATGGTTTTAAAGTTTGACTTATTTAGATTTTTGTGAAATAAAGTAGCTAGAAAAGCGCCAAAAGAAACATATCCAAACCAAGGAATTATTGTAAAAATGGATCCGTTGTTTTTAGAGATGTAATTATTAAAAAATATTGGCAAACTTTCTATATTGATAGTTCTATATAAGGGTTCACAGAGAAAAATAGCAAATCCTAAAATTAAAGTAACAACCGAAAATATGCTATTTTTTTTTGCAGATAAAGCATAAATTGCAATTATTAAAATTAAACTTAATCCAATACATTGCAACACATCAATAACTAAAAAATAGGTATTAAAACTGCCAGTAAGCCAAGAAAGAAAAGGAATTCTTAATAAATAACCAACAAGAATTAAAAATAAACCTCTTGAAATACCTTTGCGCATGCGTAATTTTTCATCTCCTTTCTTTTTCGCTTTTAATAATAAGTAAGTGAAGATTAATCCAGAGATGGTAAAAAATGTTGGTGCAGTTATTCCTCTAAAATAAGACCAAATAGAAAACGGAATTAAATTTGGGTCTTTATATATAGGATTCAAAAGAGTATCGATAAAATGCCCTTGCAGCATCATTATTATAGCAAATGCTCTGATTATATCAATAAAAAATAACCTTTTAGCGTCCAAAAGTTTTTACTATAAATTTAAAGCGTTCTTGTTTTATTTAACAACCAAAAATCTGCCAAAACCAAAGCTGTCATTGCTTCAATAATGGGCACAGCTCTTGGTACCACACAAGGATCATGACGGCCTTTTCCTGTTATTTCTGTCACTTCACTTTCAGAATTAATAGTTTGTTGAGCACTCATAATTGTAGCTACAGGTTTAAAAGCAACACGAAAATAAATATCCATTCCGTTACTTATTCCGCCTTGAATTCCGCCAGATAAATTAGATTGCGTAGAACCATCTTCATTAAAAATATCATTATGCTCGCTTCCTTTCATTTTTGCGCCACAGAATCCGCTGCCGAATTCAAAACCTTTTACAGCATTAATAGAAAGCATTGCTTTACCTAATTCGGCATGTAATTTATTAAAAATTGGTTCACCCAAACCAACAGGCATATTTTGCGCAACACAAGTAATTGTTCCTCCAATAGTATCACCAGCTTTTCTTATTTCTTGAATTTTAGAAATCATTTTTTCTGCGGATGCTTCATCAGGACATCGAACAATATTATCTTCTGTTTTAGAAAAATCTAAATCTTGATACAGTTTGTCGATGAAAATTTCTCCAACGGATGAGGTAAACGCATTAATAGAAATACTTGAAATTAATTGTTTTGCCAATGCGCCAGCAACCACCCAATTTGCAGTTTCACGAGCAGAACTTCTTCCGCCACCACGATAATCTCTGCTGCCAAATTTTTTATCGTACGTAAAATCTGCATGAGAAGGTCGATAAACATTTGTATTGTTATTGTAATCTTTACTTTTTTGATTGGTGTTTTTTATGATAAACCCAATGGAAGTTCCTGTTGTTTTTCCTTCAAAAATTCCTGATAGAAACTCAACCGAATCTGGTTCTTTACGCTGTGTTACAATTTTAGATTGTCCTGGTTTTCTTCTGTTTAACTCATTCTGAATTGCATCCAAATCAATTTCTAAACCAGCAGGGAAACCATCTATAATACCGCCAATTGCAGTTCCATGAGATTCGCCATACGTTGTTAATTTTAATAAATTACCGAAAGAATTAAACATTGTTATCAATTAAAAAATTAAAAAAACGAAGGTAATTTATTTTGTCAAAAGAACCGTAATTTAATTTCGATAACACAATTCTTTACTTTTTGTTTTTTTTTAGTAATTTGTTTAATCAAAATCATTATTGTCCGATTAAAAATAGTTTAATGTCGTGAACCCTTTATAAATAAAGAGTTTCCTAATTCTTTTCAAAAAGACACCTTGTTTTTTTAGAATTAATTTTAAGATGATAAACAAAAATTTTGTCCCTTTTATTTACATTTATTTATCAGTTAGTTACATTTCAGTCTTGGTTCTTGTTTTTCAAAGCGGAGCTGTCTTGTCTCTTTTATCGGACAACAATAAATCAAAATGAATAATATTTTCATAAAACTATGGAGATTTATTAATAAGAGTAAGAGACTTTAATTTAGCAATAAAAAAGTAAGTTTTTATTGCTGTAAAATGAAAAAGGTTTCTATATTTGCACCCGCATTCAGCGAATAGCTGATGAGACGCACTGGAGAAATGGCAGAGCGGTCGAATGCGGCAGTCTTGAAAACTGTTGACTGTTACAGGTCCGGGGGTTCGAATCCCTCTTTCTCCGCTTTGAGAATAACAATTCTCACCAAAAGCCCTTAGACATTATGTTTTAGGGCTTTTTTTGTTTCTATACTTTTCAAGTAATATCAATAAAAACCAATTGAAAAGAGGCTAATTAGGAGTCTCTTTTGATATATTTAAATAGACCCCGAATTAGAGTAAATCTATTGATAATTAATTGTTTACATTATATTTTTAATTTATTTTTTGTATATTTATATTCATTTAGTCAACTGACACCTATGCAACAGCTATTTTCATTCATTTTCTATATTAAGCGGAGTAAAGCAGATAGCAATGGTAAAGCGAATGTTTATTTAAGGATTACAGTAAATGGAAAAAGGGCAGAGGTAAGTATCTCCAGAAAGGCAGATATTAATAAATGGGTGCCTTCGTCAGGTAAATTAAAAGGGAATTCTGCAGAAGCACAGCAATTAAACAGTTTTATAGATGGCATTTCAAACAAAATATATAAAATTCAGCAAAAGTTAGTTGAAGAAAACAAAATAATTACAGCAATTAAAATTAGAGATATATATAGTGGTAAACATGAAAATCATAAAATGCTACTCAAAATATTTCAGGACCATAATAATCAAGTTGAAAGATTAGTAGGAAAAGATTTTGCTCCTGGTACACTTGAAAGATACAAAACAGCAAAAAAACATTTAGAAGCTTTTATAAGACTAGAGTATAAGTCAGAAGACATAGATGTAAAAGATGTTAATCACCAATTTATACATGGTTTTGAGTACTATTTAAAGACGGAAAGAAATTGCATTCACAATACATCAATAAAATACATAACTAATTTTAAGAAGGTTATTCGAATTGCCTATGCAAACGATTGGATAAGTAAAGATCCTTTTTTTAATTGGAAAGCAAGATTAAAAGTAGTGGACAGAGAGTTTTTATTGAAAGAAGAAATTCAAACTATGATACAAAAAGAGTTTTCTGTTAAACGATTGGAATTAGTTAAAGATATTTTTATTTTTAGTTGTTTTACAGGTTTAGCGTATGCAGATGTTAAAAAATTATCTAAAAATGATATTGTAATTGGTATAGATGGAGGTAAATGGATAAAAACTAAAAGAACTAAAACCAATACCCGTAGTAATATTCCTTTGCTCGTTACCGCAGAAGAAATTGTGGAAAAGTACAAGGATGATTTAAAGATAACTAACAGCGATTTCATTCTACCAATTTTAAGCAATCAAAAAATGAATGCCTATTTAAAAGAAATTGCAGATGTTTGTGGGATTACCAAAAACTTAACCTTTCATCTAGCACGTCATACGTTTGCAACAACGGTAACTCTAACAAATGGGTTCCTATTGAATCTGTTAGTAAAATGCTTGGGCATAAATCAATTAAAACGACACAGCATTATGCAAAAATTTTGGATAAGAAGGTTAGTGAGGATATGAATAGGTTAAAAGAAATACTCAATAATTAGCCAGAAGAATATGCTGTTTAATGACATAAATCTAAAATAATTTACATTTTTAAAATGTATTTTATCACTAGTGTCTACTTAAAGCAAGTTTAAAGTCGGTTGATTAGTATTTAGTTTATGGGATAGTATCAAACATTACTTTTTCCTGAATTAATTTTTTGAATTGCCAATATAATTCCTTTATTTATTGCTACAGGGAAAACAAAACCTATATTATAATCTTTATGTTCACTAACTAAATTAATTCTTGGAGGAGAAAACACAATTAAAGGGTTTTTTTAAAATTATTTTAATTTTTTTTTACTTATTTTAATATGAATACAATTAAATTTTTATTCTCAATGATTAAAAATAATCTGTATATCTGTAATTAATCATAACCCAGGAATATTCGCAATTACGAGCCTATCAAATATTTTTTCTCCAAAATACCTACGATTGAGTTTGTAAACAAATTCATTCAAGTATAATTGTAAGTATTTTTTCTTGATTTTATGATAGGTTCCTACAAAATTTCTTTTTGCATTACTAATTGTAATGTGTACCCATTTTAATGTTTCTTTAGTGGTTGTCTCATCTGATTTTTCACTTATGTGCAATTCAACATAATCAGCAATATTTACATATGATGTGCTTTTATCTGTAAACACAATTGTTTGCTCTTTATCAATTCCATTTTTAAAGGTTGTGTCTGTGTCATCAGCTTTGTGATCCTCAAGTACTTTAGCTTTAAAATAACGACATTGTCTTTCTACTTTTCCTGATTCTATATCTTCAAGAATTGTACTTTCAGCCATCATCATAACGTTAGATTTGGTTTTGCTACCACGTCCTGCTTTTTGAGCTCTATGCGCATTTTCTGATGCTTCAATAGTAAAATAACCTTCGTCCATTTCTATCATTCCTTCTAAAGTATATCTATCATCTCTATTGCCCATAGCTTTTCTTAATTTATGAACCATAGCTCAAACTGGCTCGTAACGTTTTAAACCTAACTGGCGTTGTATCTCTTTAGAGGAAAAGCTTTTCTTTGTTGCCGTCAGCAAAAACATTGTCTTATACCAAATTAAAAATGATAAATTTGAACTTTGCATAACGGTTCCACTTCGCAAAGAAGTTCTGCTGCTACATACTTTACATTCATAACTCCATTGACTTTTTATCCAATAATGCGTTGTATTTGAACACTTTTTACAAATGACATCTATTTTATCTCGCTCTTCTTTAAAATGAGTGCGACAAGATTCTTCGCTATCAAACTCTGCTGTAAATTTAAAAATATTCATACCTTTATTTTGCTTAAAGATACTAAATAATTAGCAATTATTAGTGATTACGGATATACAGAAAATAATTTACCCTTTTTAGAAGTTCTATTTTTAATCGAAAAATAACTTCATTTTGTTATTATTTTGACTGCAAAAAAAATTGAAGCCTTTTAAAATGCCGAGTGGTTGTTTATCTTCAGAAAACAGTAATATAAGACCGTTGCAAAACATCCTGAATCAATTTTTTATTTTTTAAATTGATTTTTCAATCATTTTCATTATTTTTTGTAGCATATAGTTGTGTTTAAAACGTCCTCTAAATTGGCTATTTCATTCGTGCTTGCTTTAGTGGTTAACACTCCTAACCCGAGCCTTCTTGATCGGTAACGAAATGCTTTTTGTATCCAAAATGGTATTTTCCTCGCTTCTTTAACTAAAATGCTGCTTTGTCTGCGCGAGCTGCATATTCTTTTTTTACTTCAACCTGTTCTGTTTCTTCTCTATCTTGGGTTCTTTTATGTATTGTTCTTTCTTTTGGTTTTAATGGAGTATCTACAATACTGGCATCTACTATTACGCCTTTAACAACAATGATTTGATGTAATTCTAGTTGTAAATTAATCAGTTTAAATAAGGTATCATATACTTTTGCATCGGTTAATGCTTTACGAAAACGACTAACGGTGCTATGGTCTGGTGCTACTTGATCTATGGTCAATCAGCAGAAATAGCTAATGAAATTAGGTCGTCTACAGAATCTTCAACTTAATAATCACTTAATCTGTACCTTGTTTTAAGAAGATACATTTTAAATAAAAGAAAACCTTCATAACTTGGTCATCCAACCGCACTTTCTCTTTTTTTATAATTTTCATCAATTGTTAGGCTTATAGATTGCCAATCCAAAAAGGTGTTGATTTGTTCAAAAAAGGCTTTTTTAATTTTTATTTTTCGAGTATCACGAATACAGTCTGCCAAGGTAGGTTGTTTCGTTAATTTCATTCTTGAATACATGTATAAATAATTAATTAGATATGGTATTTTATTTTAAAAAAAAGCATGAAAGTTAGATGTTTACTGCGCAACGTCTTATTCATTTAGGTTAACTCCGATTGTTTGATACCTCGATGATTCTCCTCGAGGTGTTTCATTCTTCTCAAAAAAAGATTTCTTGGGAGTTTTCAAAAACTTGTTCAGTTCGATCTAAATAACTAAAGGTTTTATTTTAAGACTGAATACTTTTTCTAGATCAAGAGCAACAGGAGAATTATCTGTCTCAATTTCCATGATATCTGCCATGTATTTCCACCATTTTTTACAAACTTCTGTTTCAGCGATTGAATTCCATTTTTCATCATTTAATATTTCTGCATGAGCAAATAAAATATTAGTCTCTTTATCCAAAAAAATATTATAATTTATTACTCCGTGGCTTTGTAATATTTCTTTCAATTCTGGCCATATGGGGTTGTGACGTTTAGTATACTCTTGAGCGAAGTTCGGAAGAACTTTCATTTTGAAAGCTTTAGATATCATATTTATTTTTGTTGAGATTATTGGTGCTACATACGATGTACATTTTAATTTATTAAATATCAGTTTAAGTTATTTTAAACACAAAATCATTTGAACTAATAAATTTCATTCAAAATGCACAACTGGCCTTAATAAATAACCATGTTTCACTACTCTTTATGGTCTATAGTATGCATATGCTATTTTGAAGTTACAGACCAAACACTTCTTTTTCCTGTTGCGGGAGTAGGCATAAAATAGGTATTTAAAAATTGATTTATATCTGTATTCAAAAGCTTTAGAGCTGGTTCTATTAAATCTGTAGTTCCTTGATTTTCCATATCTTTGGTTAAAACAGTTTTCATTTCATTAATGTTTTCTTTTTTAACTTCACCATTAGTTTTTAATGAGCTTCTCATTAATTTAGCAAGATTCGTTTCTCTTATATGATAAGCAAAAGATAAAGTAGATTTATGGAAACCTGCTAATTCTTTTATACCCATGTTGAAATCTTTTTGATATTTGTCAGGTACATTATCTTTTATTTTGTTAGCTAAAGATATGGCTAAAGACATTTTTTTAGCACTTACTTCATAGCGTAATTGGGCATCTTCTAGCATCCAAAAATGTGGTTCTTCTACTTCACTAGTTCGCATAAAACTTCCTCTACGATTAGACTGCCAAGATGGAGTTTCCCAAGCAACTCCTTTAAGAGTTGCTGCAGACATTAAATGAATGGGGTCAATTCTACCCACTTCTCTTGAATTCCAAGAAATGTCCCATGGATAAATTTCTACAGCTTCAGATGAATATTGCCAATATTTATAAACATCATCAGCTATTGCTCCATAAGGTTTTACTAACTCATTAAGAGCATCTGTATCAGAAATATTTGGATTTGAAAAGAAAATTGAAGTCATTCTTAAATTTGGGTCTTCTCTATCGGGAATATTACCATAATATTCTTTAATTCCTTTAAGTTTACCCGAATTATTTACCGCTCTTAATGCTCTTAAAGTTGCTAAAGGAGTTGGAATATTTATATATGGCTCAACTTCCTCTGTTGCAGACCCCATCCATACTTCTGCTAAAACAGGCACGTTGTTTTCATTAGCTAAAGTAACTATATTTTTAAACCATCTATCGGCTGGCATAGCTATCTGAACTTCTGCTATGCTCGAATGTAAAGAAAGACCAACGTTTTGCGAATTTAATTTACTTACCATAGTAAAAGTTTGACCCGCAGAAATTTCCCATGGCTCCCACCACAATTTTCCATCTTCATTTAAAGATTTCCATGTTTTTGCTAGTTTATTAATAAATTGAGGAAGTCTTTCACTCAATGGAACACCATGACATCTTTCACAAGGTCCATATTCACTGCACAACCAAGCATTTTGATCATATGTGTATAATAGTAGGTCATCTACGCCAGGAAACTTATCATTAAAATTTGTTATTAATGTTCTGTATCTGTCAATTGTTAGTGGGTCCAATATGCATTGTTCTAAAGGTTCTTCTGCTGGATATGCTACAAATGGAGCTCCAAAATGGAAGATACTTCTAAAGCCATACTTCTTACACATTTCTATTCTATGGACAAGTTCTTCTGATCTTGAAATTATTTTTTCTTTCCTTCGTATAAATGTTTTACTAGAGCCAACATTTGTATTTAATGTAGTGTCTTTATCGACCTCTAACATAAATCTTTCAGGAATATTTAAAACATCTTCTAGATTTAAAGGATTATCTCCAGGCCTATATCCCCATGCAATATTTAATTGTAAAGTATTAAAACCTAGTTTTTTCATCAAATCCATATTTTTGTCATTCCACTCAACATCTGGATAAGATGGTGCGCCCAACAAACCGACCTTGTAATCAACTTCGTTAGATTGAGTTTCTTTTACCTCTGTCTTACAAGACAATAGGCATAAAAAAATAAGTAAAAAATTAGCTGTTTTCATAATTGTTTTCATAATTGTTTTCATAATTATTAAGGAAAATATTTGTAAACTAATAATCTGTTTTGCAATTGTTCCAAATTTTATTTTATTATTAGGGATTTTTTCAGTAATTACTACAGAACCATTTTTAGAAATTATATTTTCTGACCTGTCATAATTTTCATCAATGTTTTTATTTCTTGCAAGTACAATTGATTCTTTTATTAAAGCCACAAAATCCAAGTTAATTAGCACTCTTAATTTTGAGGAATAGTCCATACTTTCCAGTCTGGATAGGCAAGTGATTCGTAAGTTTTAGAATTCAAATTATGTTTTAACCATTCTTTTGGGCTTTGTCTAAACTGCTCTAGTTTTGTTTTTGCTTCTTTATTTCCATTATTAATATCATTAATTAATAATTTTTCAATTCTTTTGGCAAGTAACTTAAACTTTGCATCATTAGGTTTTGCAATTCTGGCACTTTGTGATGCTAGTGTTAGAAAATAATGGATTGACTTTGATCTAAGAGATATTGAAGTTTTGTTAACTATTTCTCTCTGTTTTGTAATTTCTTCTATTTTAGTTCCATTTTCCGCAATCGCCATATCAAAATATTTTACTGCGTCAAATCCCAATTTTGCGGCATCTTCTAATCTCAATGCTGCGTCTTCAAAAATCCATGGGTGCGCTTTTTTAGAATCTGTCATCATAAAATTTGCTCTTCTATTTGCTTCCCATATTGGTGTATCCCAAGTTCCATTTGGTATATATGCTGGTTCCCAACTGTGTTTTTCGTTTTCTGAATGATCTAACCCTAATGGACCAATTAAATATGTTACATCCCAAGGAAAAGCTTCAACAGATTGAGCAACTAATTCCCAAGCAGTTTTCATGAAATCTGCACTACTACTACCATATGGTTTAGCAACTTTTTGAAGTAAATTTTCTAAAGAGGCATCTGGGGTCTTTATCCAGAATTTTAACATTTCATAATTCACAGAAAAAGTGGATTCCTCAAATCCATAATATTCTTTAATTCCTGTAATATTCATTTCTTTCCATCCATTTAAGCTCTCATAAACAAGTCTAGGGAAATAATCCTGTATTTTGTACAAAGGTTTATATAAGGTATGGCTAAATTCTCCAATAACTGGTATGTTCTTTTCTTTACCTAAACTAACCAAACGTCTCACCCCTAAATCTGATTTAAAAGACCTATCATTAAAAGGATAAACTTCATTACTAGTTGATGGATTAAGCATTAATCCAAGTCCTTTAGCGTCAAGTTTTTCTAATACCGCAATTGTTTGCCCTTTAGATATTTCCCATGGTTTCCACCATAATCTTGAACCATTAGGTCTATATTTTTGCATTGTTTTATTAAGAAGGTTTAAAAATTCTGGTAATCTCTCATCCAATGGTATTCCGCTACAGCGTGGACAAGATCCAAATTCACTACAAATCCACGCCCGTTGATCATAAGTATAAACCAAAACATCATCAACTTCAGGAAATGATACCATAAAATCACTCAGCAATCCTACATATTTACTTTTAACTGCAGAGTCCATTATACATGCTGGCAGAACTGGATCATAGTTTAGCATTCTAGGAATACCAAAATGGGCAATAGTCTTAAAACCAAATTTCTTTGCTTGCTTAATTCGGTAAGCGAATTTTTTCTTCTGATTTTCATTCAAATCCTCAAGGTTTAAAACTTCGTTTGCTGGCTTGCCTCCCCATGCAATGCTTAATTGTAGCATATTAACACCTAATTCTTTCAATTCTTTTAGTTGTTTATCACTCCAATCTATATTAGGCACAGAAGGGTTTCCAACAATACCAATAAAATAGTCATATCCGGCAGGTAAAGCATTAACGTTTTTTTTATTTTCTTGAGCTGAAAGATTGCATGCCAAATAAATACACGTCAAAAGGAATACTGTTTTTAAAAGCTTATTCATATTATTTATATTTTATTTTTAATTATTAACTTTTTATTATTTCTCTATTAGTATCCTATGTTTTGAGTTATATTTCCATTAGCTAAGATAATTTGCGCTTGAGGTTTTGGGAAAAATTCTAATCTAGGTCTATAATATTGTGATCTTCCTTGTATAGCAAGCATTTTCTCGAGACTACCCTGGCGTTTCCAGTCAAACCAATTTTCTCCTTCACAAGCAAATTCTAAAATTCTTTCTTTAAATAATAATTCTCTAAATTCTTCTTTTGTATTAGCATCAGCTAAAGTAAAATCCGCAGGAACGCTTCTTGCTGGTTCTCCAGCTTTTCCATTTCGTGCTCTTTCACGTATAGCATTAATAGCTGCAAAAGCTACAGGAGTTGGTCCGTTAATTTCATTCTCAGCTTCTGCGAGGTAAAGTACTAGATTTGCATATCTTAAATACGTCCAGTTATTTGAATTATCATTCCAAGTAGTACCTGTACTCTGAAATTTCTTTTCAAGAAACATAACACCTAAGGGATCATTATTTGTAGTAACCATTGTTACTTGTTTTCTATAGTCTTCGTCCTCAAAAGAATCCACTAGCCATTCTTTAACTAAAAGACCGCTAACTGATGTAGGGAACGCAGAAGATAGTAAACCAGCTGTTTGCTCGTAATTTATTTCATAAACTGCTTCAGGGCCATTCTCATTTGCAGCTTGTCCAATAGTAACACTTCCAGAGCCTCCAGATCCTGAAAAAGCTGGTGAAGTAACCAAATAGAATAAGTTCTGAAAATCTGGTTCTAATTGATAATTAAAAGGAGCAATTGACTTAGATGGATTACTAACATTTACAATTTTCTTAAGTTGTGCTAGTGCTATTGGCCATTTAGATGTGTCATTTAAAGGATTACCAGTCATTGAAACATATACTTTTGCTAGTAAGCCAGCTGCAGATCCTTTGGTTGCATATCCAACTCCATAAGGGTTATTTATAACTAGTAATGTTTCCGCTTTCATTAAATCGGCTATTACTGAATCATAAACTTCTGCAATTGATGATTCTTTAAGAGAAGATCCATCAAGATCAACCGTTGGCGTTAAATGCAGTGGAACTTTACCAAATAACCTAACCAAGTCAAAGTAGGCTGTCGCTCTTAAAAAAAGTAATTCTCCTTCTATAGCCTTTTTTTTATCTTCCTCAAAAGATATATCTACCATTTTATCAAGAGCAAGATTTACATTGTTAATTAATTTATAATTGGCATCCCAAAGCAAGTTAGAAAAGTACCAATTAGATTCAAAAGTTAAGTTTTCCCATATATCTCCAGGGCCTCTTCTATAATCACCTGCAGGCCATGTTTGTGCATAATGCATACCCCAACCATAAAGATCAAGACTACTATGTATTGCTATGGCCCCGATTGTGGCAAGTTCAATATCAGATTGTGTTTTATAAAAATTATTTGGTGAAATTGTTGTTAATGGTACTTCCATTAATTGGTTCTCACAAGAGGAGAAAACAAATACAAATAATGTGATAAATAGATAAAATGTATTCTTCATAATTAGTTATTTTTTATGTTAAAATTGAAACTCGACTCCAAATGTCCATAATCTAGTTCTTGGGTAACTACCAACATCAATTCCAGGAGTAAGGATATTTTGTCCGTAACCACTTACTTCAGGATCATAACCGCTATACGTAGTGAATGTATATAAGTTATGACCTGTTAAATTGAACTTAATATCAGTTTTATTCTTTAATGCTAGGTTATAAATAAGAGAAACTGTTTTAATTCTTAAAAAAGAAGCATCTTCAATTAACCGATCTGAAGTTACATTATTAACTGCTCCAGAAGATGGTCTAGGGTAGTAAGCATCTTTATTTTCTGGAGTCCAAAAATCATTAATATAATTTTTTGAAGGTACTCCAAAGAAGGAACCATAAGTACTATAGAGTAAATTCTGATTTAAAACTTCAACTCCATAATTTCCTACAAGTAGAGAATTTAGCGTCCAATTCTTATATCTAAAGTTATTTGAAATACCTATAGTAAATTCTGGAAATGCATTACCAAGATTAACTTTATCTTCATCAGTTATTAAACCATCATTATTAGTGTCTTTGAATTTTAAGTCTCCTTCAAATAAAGATCCACCTAAAGTTGGTGATCCATTGGTGATATCATCTTCTGATAACAAACCATCCGTTTCGAATCCCCAAAAGTCTCCCAACGCACCACCTACTCTTAATCTATGTGTATAGTCGGCTTGTCCACTACCTGCATTGTAAAATTCAATTCCTTCTCCTAAATCTAAAATTTCATTCCTATTTCTTGCATAATTAGCCGAAAAATCCCAGCTAAAGTCTTTGTTTTTTAGAATATTTCCAGACAAAGCAATTTCTAACCCTCTATTACTTATTGATCCAAAGTTTGCCATGATAGAATTGAACCCTGATTCTGAAGGAATATTCTTGCGTTGTAACAAATCTTTAGTCGTTTTCTCATATAGGTCGACTGTTAAGTTAAATTTATTTCTAAAGAAAGCAAGATCAATACCATAATCAATTTGGGTTGTTGTTTCCCAAGTTAAATCTTTATTTTCTGATGTATTAGTTACCACACCTAAAGCTGCACCATTATAAAAACCGTATGAAATAGATGATAACGTAGATAAGGATTGAAAGGGTCCAATAGCTTGGTTCCCACTATTACCATAACTAAATCTCAATTTACCATTAGAAATTGTATTTCTAATGCCTTCAAAAAATGTTTCATCAGAAAACGTCCAACCAAGACCAACGGAAGGGAAATATGCCCATTTATTATTTTCTGCAAATTTACTAGAAGCATCTGCACGCGCTGTAAGCGTAAGTAAATACTTGCTTTTGTAGCTAAAAGATCCTCTTGTAAATCCTGATATTAAAGTAGATTCAACAAAATTTCTATTTGGAATTGCAACATTTTTATAGAGTGAAAGCAGAAATAAACCATTTTCTGATGGGATACTTAAATTTTCTGCACTAATTTCGGTTCCTAATCCATTTTCCTTTTGAAAGGTATTTCCTAATACCACATTAATATTAAAATCGTTTAAATTTTTGTTATAGGTGAAAAAGTTTTCGCTGATATAAGAATTTGTTACCCAATCACTTTGGTAGGTTCTTTGATTGGAGTCAAAACCTACAGCTGTTAAATTATTCCAATAACTTTGATTTGTACTAGAAGTTCCATTATATCCAGCTCTAATTGTAAAATTTAAATTATCATTAAATTTATATTTTAAATCTGTACTAACTTGAAAGATATTGTATTTTCTTTGGTTTATTGTATTCTCTAAATCAAACAATGGATTAAATAAGCCAGAAGCAGGACCTCTATCTGGGAGACGAAGAAAAACTTTGTAAAGTTGATTATCCGCAGTTAATGCAGGACTAGCTATTAATGCTTTTAAAATAGAACCACTTGGTGATAAACCACCTGGTGTAGTGCTTAAATTAGTGCTTTCAGCTCTGTCATTTATGTCTGCAGCATAGCTGCTATTTACACTTATAGAGAATTTATTATTTATGTCTGCATTTAAATTTACTCTAAATGAGCCTTTTTTGTATTTAGAAAATCTAACAACCCCTTCATCTTCTAAATAATTAGCTGAAACTAAATACTGAAGCGCATTACTTCCACCGCTTAAAGTTAGTTGATAGTTGTTGCTTATAGCAGGTCTGTATATTTCTTTTTGCCAATTTGTTCCTTCCCCTAAATCCTCTGGTTTATCAAAAATAATATTATCTAATCCATCAACAGTAAATTTTACTTCTCCATTGTAAAAGATTTCTCCACCAAGATTACTACTCGCTAAATTTATATGTGTAGCAAATTCTTTAGCGTTTGCCAAAGGAATAAATTTTGGCGTTTCTCCAAATGTGGTAAACATGTTAAAAGTAATTTTACCTTCTCCAACTTTGCCTGTTTTGGTAGTTATTAATATTACTCCATTTGCTGCTCTAGAGCCGTATATTGCGGCAGAAGAAGCATCCTTTAATACCTCAACAGATTCAATGTCATTTGGGTTTAGAGAAGCTAAAGCATTTGTAGGTGAAAAGCCATTTACTTCTGCTGCTGACCTTGAAGCATCGTTAAATTGGGGTATTCCATCAATAACATATAAAGGTTGGTTTCCTCCCGATAATGAAGTAGCACCTCTAATTTGTATACTATTTACACCTCCAGGTTCAGAAGAAGCACTTGTTATATTAACGCCAGCCATTCTGCCTTGCAAGGCACTCTCCAAGTTTGTATTCGGAAATTCAGCAATATTTTTACTCCCTACCTTTGAAGTTGACCCTGTAAAATCTCTTTTCTTAATGGTTCCATAACCCACTACAACTATTTCAGATAATTGCTCTGCATCTTCTTCTAAAGTTATATTAACGTTTTGCCTTCCATTAATTGGTTCTTCGGCAGTTTTATATCCTAAAGATGACGCTACCAAAATAGCATCTGAATTAGCCTTTATTGTAAATTTACCATCAAAATCTGAAACAGCACCTATTTTTGTCCCTTTTACAACAATGGTAACTCCAGGAAGTGGAAATCCATTACCCATAACAGTTCCGGAAATTGTATTCTGTGCTAGAATAACAGAACTGAATAAGAAAATAAAATTAAAAAGAATAAGTCTTTTTTTGTCTTTGTAGTTGATTATTTTTTTCATAAGTATTCGTTTAATTAGAAACGTTAAATCTTGTCTTACAAATTTATTAGTAATAAAGGTGTACTGTATCCTGTACTATGCTGTAAATTGGTAGAATATAAATTATTTGAATATTAGTATATAACAACCTTTTAATTAAATTACAAAAAGTCAAATATATTTATAAACCTTATTTTAAAAGAGTTGAGAAAACCCAAAAAAGAGAAATTTACAATGAGTTTCTGTCAATTAAATTAAAAGGAACTTTAAATTTTCCATTCTTATTATTTATAATCATTTGAGCAGCCATTTCTCCCATTATTTTGAAATCTGTAGAAATAACCGTGATACCCAACAAGTCTTTCAAGGGTGTGTCATTATAAGAGATGATTCCTATCTCTTTTCCTAAAATAAATTCCTCATCCTTAATCTGTTTAACCAAATTTACTAAATCGGATTCTTCAATAGTGATAAATAAATCTCCTTTTTTAAGAATCATATCATCATAAACTTCATCAAGGATTTCAAAATTCATTTCTTTTTCAATACAAAATTTTCTAAAACCATTTAGAATTCTTCTCGGGTATGGATAAATTGCTTTATCAGGATAAATTAGAATTACTTTTTTGTATTTAGATATTTTAGTGAAACCTTCTTTTAACGCATTATAAATATCGTTCTCAAAATCTTGAAAGATTTCATTATGAGTGCCTTCTATACTAAATTTTGCATTATCAAGAATAATTAATTTTTCTTTCGGTATTTTTTTAACAGCATTAATTGCAGACTCTGTAAAACTAACATGTTTTAAATCTTCTGTTTTAAAATGGGGCATTATTACGTAAAAATCATATGCAGATTTATATTTTTCAAGTAAATTTAAGAATAAAGACTCTTCACAATGATATATATGTAAATCTATATGAGCACTTGTTCCAAAGGCATTAATAAATGAATTAAAAATTGCAAGTTTGTAAGAACTTAATTTATTGACTAAAAAAAGAATATTTTTTTTTGACAGTAATTTAGTTCTTGATACATAATTCCCTTTACCCCTAATTGATGTAATTATTTTTCTCTCTTTTAAAATATTATATGCTTTTTCTACAGTATCTCGAGATAAATAAAACTCTTCGCTGAAATTGTTTATTGAAGGTATTTTTTCTTCCATAGCTAAATTACCAATTGAGATATTGTAGATAATTGAATCAACAATTTGTCTGTATTTAGGAATTCGAGAATTTTCATCTATACTGATGAATTTAAAAGTATTCATTATTAATTTTTTAAATTTATTGAAAAGTTAAGATTATCTAAATACGCAAAAACTTATATGGATCAAATATATAAAAGTATATTGATAAAATACCACAGCACAGTACAGGATAGAATATGAAAATCTAAATTATAATTTTAAACTCGAATAGATACGTTTTTTATATAAAACTATATTCAATTTACTAATTAATTTTTACTAACTTAAATATTTATACAAATGAAAAAATTTTACTTTTTTTTAATGATTATTATTCCTTTTTCCTTACTGCAAAGTCAAACAGCATATTCAGATGCCAACAGTACTATATCTATTTTAAAAGGAAGCGGAGATGATTGGACTTATACTGGTACGTGGAATGATGCTGGACAAACTTGGTTAAGCAGTGGTAAGGTTAGTAGCCCAAGTAGCACCGCTTCGGCAGAGAGAAATTTAGGAGAATTTGCAGGAACATCAAAATATATTTATATAATGTGGCATAAAAGCGGACCTTACAGACCAGATGCTGCAAGATATAAAGTCTATGATTCTTCTGGAGATAAATACAATGGTACTGTAAATCAAACACTTCATGCAGATAATGTAAATCATGGTGACGACACATTTTCAGGATGGTATCTTCTAGGTACAAAAAAAATAGATATTACAGCGGATACGAAAATCATGTTTTCACAAGATGCTCCTGTAGATATATCTTTTGAGTATATGCAAAATGACGCTATAATGTTATCTGATTTTCCAATTGTTGATAATACCTCATTAGGTGCAGTTTCAGATTTTGAAATCAATCCAGTTATGTCTGTTGGAAGTGATGGGGAGCAAGGTTTAGGGCATCACTGGGGTATGCAAGGTTTAGGTTATCAATATACAGTAATGGATGGGAAATCTTTTACAGTAAAATTAGACCCAACCGTTTATACAGATTTACTAGAAGAAGATTACGTTGTTGAAATTTCTTGGAATTATTTAGATATTAATAACTTAAATGTAACAAATGCTAAATATAGTGTAAATGGAACCCAAACAAATAATGAAGTAAATCAAAACTTACAAGCTTCTAATCAAAACGGAAGTTTTGTAGGAGGAAACACTTTTGGTTCATGGTCAGGGTTTTATAGATTAAATGGTGAATTTGCGCATACGTCTACAAATCCTTTAGTGGTTAGCACAAGTTATAATACTGCATCATTTTCAGGCAAAAGACTTGTTTTTGATATGATAAGGTTTGTTCCTGTATCACAACAAGCTACATTAAGTACAAAAACGTTTGATACTTTAAAAAATGTTGGGGTTAGGTTAAGTAATTATCCAAATCCATTTAAAAATGAAACAACTTTGTCTTATTCACTACCAAGTAGTGGTAAGGTTTCAATGAAAATTTATAATAGTAATGGTGTTTGTGTGTCAAATATTCTTAATGAAAACAAAGAAAAAGGCAAACATAAAATAAATTTTAAAAATCAAAATTTGTCTCCTGGTTTTTACTATTCCCTGTTAACTTTTAATGGAAGAACTGTTTCAAATAAAATGATTGTTTTCTAATGAAAAATACTCAAAACTTATAAAATTTTAGAGCATTGTAGTATGAAAACATTTTAATATAGTACAGGATGGAATTAGCCAATTTCTATGATGTGTATAAGCCTCATTGGTATGTCTGTAAATGAAAATTTTCGAATCTAACAATAAATTTATCAAAATATACATTTATAAATATGAAAAAATTTTACTTTTTTTTAACGATTATTATTCCTTTTTCCTTCTTACAAGGTCAAACACTCACTGATGTACCAAGTGGGCTCAGGTTGATAGCACCTGTAAATTACTCTTATGGTTGTGCTGTGTCGTCAGATGGCTCTGTTTATTTTAGTGAATTTAATACCCAACAATTAAAACAAGTAGATTCTGATGGCGTTGTTCAAGTAAAAAGAATTGGCTTATCTGGTATGTTTGCGCTTACTTTTGACTCTTCAGATAATCTTTTTGTAGGTCGAGATTTAGGGGATACTAACAATCCTGGGAAAATAACAAGAATTACACCAGCTGGTGTTGAAACAGATATTGTTACAGGAATTACAAGACCTAGAGGCATAACTACTGACGATGATGGGAATGTCTATTTTGCAACAGAATCACCATCTCAAATTTCTAGATGGAATAAGAATACAGAAACTGTGGATATTTTAGTTACTGGTTTGCAATATCCCGCAGAAGGTATTGCAATTGCTTCAGACGGTACATTGTATTTTAGTCTATACGGTAGTCCATCTAATGGTATCCCTGGCTCTATAAGAAAAAGAAAACCTAATGGAACAATATCTACACTTGTTAATAGTGGAATATGGAGAAGTAGAGGTTTGGTTATTGATAGTGCAAATGAATTTTTATATTTATGTACAGAAGCAGATCAGGAAGATCATGGAAATTCTGGCTTACTGGCTAAAATAAAAATTTCAGACGGCACTTTAACAAATGAACTGGAAGGAATTGATTATCCTCAATTTCCATCATTGGGATTAGATGGAAACATCTATTTTACATTGACAAGAGAAAATTGGCTAGCTATGTACAACCCGAATGTAACTACCAGTATTAGTAATTGGTCTGAAAACGCAGATGTTAAAATTGGATTGAGTGAAGGGGAATGGACTTCGGGAGGTGATAGCAACAACTTAACAATAAAAGTTGGAAATACTTTAACTCTTACTGGTAATATTTCAGCAAGTGAAACCGATGGTACAGTGCATGGTTGGATAAGAATACCTGAAAATCTTCTTTCTGTTGATACTTCAGAATTATATTCGCCTTGTTATCCGTCAGAACACCCTACACCTGGAATATTTAAGTTGCCAGAAATCACATACACATCAGATTCAGGGTCTTGTTTAATTTCTTCAATTGTAGTAAGGGGTCATGTTGGTCAACGTTGGCCTATGGAAAACCCAGGGACTTGTAATGAGAGTCCAGCAACAGGATTTTCTGAAGAGCCAATAGGTTATTTAATTTACTTTTCATGGAATAAGACAGATAGAGTAGAAACTATTTTGGCACCTGCATACTCTGATGATAATAAAACTTTTTCAATTATGAAAGGTAGCGAGCCAGGGTGGATATATACAGGTGTTGCATGGAATCAAAATGGACAATCTTGGTTAAACAGTGGTAAAACCATTTCCACTCCAAATAGTAACGCTTGGGCAGAAAAAGATTTAGGAGCTTTTTCAGGTAAGTCTAAATATATTTATGTCATGTGGCATAAAAATGGATCTTATAGACCAGATGGAGCAAAATATAAAGTGTACGATTATACAGAGGATATATCTATTAATATTATAAATCAAACATTTCATGCAGATAATCTAAATCATGGTGATGACACATTTTCAGGATGGTATTTACTTGATAATAAGAAAATAAATATAACTCCAAGTACACGAATTAGAATATCGCAAGAAAATCCTGTGGATGCCTCAAGAGAATTTATGCAAAGTGATGCTATTTTATTGTCTGATTATCCAATTATTGATAATACCTCATTTGGTTCAGCATCAGATTTTGAATCCAATCCTAATATGTCAGTTGGTAGTTCCGGTTCACAAGGAATAGGTAATCATTGGGGTATGCAAGGATTAGGATATCAATATTCAGTAATGGACGGAAAATCTTTTGCTATTAAACTAGATCCAAATGTTTATACTGATTTACTAGAAGAAGATTATGCAGTAGAAGTATCATGGAATTATTTAGATATTAATGGGCTAAATGTAACAAATGCAAAATATAGCGTGAACGGTACTCAAACAAATGATCAAATTAATCAAAATTTAAAAGCGTCCAATCAAAGTGGAAGTTTTGTAGAAGGAAACTCTATTGGTTCATGGTCAGGATTTTATAGGTTAGAGGGGGCGTTTGAGCATACTTCTGTGAGTCCTATCATAGTCAATTCAGGTTATAACTCCTCATTATATTCAGGTAAAAGATTTGTATTTGATATGATAAGATTTGTTCCAGTATCTCAAATATCTACACTAAATACTCAAAATTTTAATTTCTTGAAAAGTGATAAAATTCAACTCAGTATTTATCCTAATCCGGTTAGGTTTGTAACAAGGCTATCTTATTCATTGCCAAATAGTGGTAGGGTTATAATTAAAATTTATAATATTAAAGGAGTTTGTGTTTCAGACCTTGTTAATCAATATCAAGAAAAAGGCGCACAAACTTTTAATTTTAGAAACCAAAATTTATCAAAAGGTTTCTATTATTGTCTGTTAAGCTTTAATGGTAAAACAATTACAAGCAAACTAATTATTTTGTAGTTTTAAAAAAAATATAAAGTAAGATTGTATGTTTAAGTTCTGAAGGCTAAGTTCTAATTAAGACAGCATTTTGTTTAAAAAGCTCAAATAGATGATAGGCTTCATCTGTTAGTAGCATTGTTACACACCATTGTTTAATTGTTGTTTTACTACTTCTTATTTGATCCACATACGCATACCAGTTAAGGTAGTTCTGCAGATATTTAGAACTTACACCGTTGAAAGGTTTCAAAAAGGTTCTTAGTTGTGAGTGGACATTATTTACTCTTTGTAAGTGAATTGTTTTATCCATTTTATCTACGTGGTCTTTTGCAAGCAATGCTTTATGTTTGATAGTTGGATTGTCTCTAGTAAAGGCTTTATATGA
>Ga0209390_10000637_pt1 | contig 69925 bp, 60 predicted proteins | sample BON01_FD_187212 | JGI IMG/M metagenome (GOLD analysis project Ga0209390, IMG submission 187212) | Freshwater microbial communities from Lake Bonney liftoff mats and glacier meltwater in Antarctica - BON-01 (SPAdes) (version 2) | ecosystem: Environmental > Aquatic > Freshwater > Ice > Glacier...
TTGAACCCACGACCAAAGGATTATGAGTCCCCTGCTCTAACCAACTGAGCTACAGCCCCGATTTGCGCGGCATGGCGCGGCCAAGCTTTGCCCCGTGAACCACGCGGGTGCAAGGCTAAGGTTTGAAGAAAACTATTTGCTTTCCACTATGTCCCATCCCGTGGCGCCCTGTGTCAGCCTATTTACAACATTTCTTACCTTGGACGCCATGCCCAACCAGAATCCCGAACAGCTTGCCCTCGATCTGATCGACGCCCAACTCCGGGCGGCGGGGTGGAGCGTTCAGGACAAGAGCGCCATCAACTTCCACGCCGGCGAGGGTCAGGCCATCCGCGAATACAGCACCGACACCGGCCCCGGCGACTACATGCTTTTCGTGGATTGAAAACCCGTCGGTGTCATCGAGTCGAAAAAGGAAATCCTCGGCCACAACCTTTCCGCCGTCGAGGAGCAGACACCCGGATACGGAGCCGCTAAACTCAAGTGGCTTCAGAACACCGGCCAGCCTCTGCCCTTCCTCTACGAAGCCACCGGCACCGTTACCCGCTTCACCGATCAGCGCGATCCGAAGCCCCGCTCCCGCGAAGTCTTCTCCTTCCTCCGCCCCGAGACCCTCCGCGAATATCTCTCCCAGGAAAAATCCCTCCGCGCCCGCCTACAGGATCTCCCCTCGCTCAAGATCGAAGGACTGCGCGACTGCCAGATCAATGCCATCACCAAAGAGGAAGTCTCCTTTAAAGCCGCCCGTCCCCGCGCCCTCGTCCAGATGGCCACCGGCTCCGGGAAAACATTCACTGCCATCACTACCATTTACCGCCTGCTTAAACACGCACGCGCCAAGCGCATTCTCTTCCTCGTCGATACCAAGAACCTCGGCGAGCAGGCAGAGCAGGAGTTCATGGCTTTCACCCCTAACGACGACAACCGCAAGTTCACCGAGCTCTACTCCGTCCAGCGCCTCCAGTCCTCCCACGTGCCGAAGGATGCACAGGTCTGCATCTCCACCATCCAGCGGATGTATTCCATCCTCCAGGGCAAGGAACTCGACCCCTCCGACGAGCAAGACAACCCCGCCGAGACCCGACCGCGCCGCAAGGAACCCTTTCCCGTCGCCTACAACGAGAAAGTCCCCATCAAGCACTTCGACTTCATCGTCATCGATGAATGCCACCGCTCCGTCTACAACCTCTGGTGCCAGGTCATCGAATACTTCGACGCCTTCCTCATCGGCCTCACCGCCACCCCGGACAACCGCACCTTCGCCTTCTTCAAACAAAACGTCGTCTCGGAATACACCCACGAGCAGGCCGTCGCCGATGGCGTGAACGTCGGCAACGAAGTCTTCCTCATCGAAACCGAAATCACCCAAGGCGGCGGAACCGTCCTCAAAGGTCTCGTCGAGAAACGCGAAAAGCTCACCCGTGCCAAACGCTGGGAACAGGAAGACGAGGACGAGAAATACAGCGCCAAAAAGCTCGACCGCGACGTCGTCAGCCCCACCCAGATCCGCACTGTGATCAGGGCCTTCCGCGACTCCCTGCCCACGCTCTTTCCCGACCGTGAGGAAGTTCCGAAAACCCTCATCTTCGCCAAGACCGACTCCCACGCCGACGACATCATCCAGATCGTCCGCGAGGAATTCGACGAGGAGAACCGCTTCTGCAAAAAGATCACCTACAAGAACGAGGAAGACCCCAAGTCCGTCATCACCTTCCGCAACGACTTCTACCCGCGCATCGCCGTCACCGTGGACATGATCGCCACCGGCACCGATGTGAAACCGCTCGAATGCCTGCTCTTCATGCGCGATGTGAAATCCAAGGGCTACTTTGAGCAGATGAAAGGGCGGGGGACTCGTACCCTCGATCACGATGCCCTGCGCAAGGCCAGCCCCTCTGCCAAGCCCGCCAAGACCCATTACGTCATCGTCGATGCCATCGGCGTCACCAAGTCGCTTAAAACCGCTAGCCCCACGCTCATCACCAAGCCCTCCGTCCCCTTCAAGGATCTTGCTATGGAGGTTGTCATGGGTTCCTATGATGCCGACACAGTCTCCTCGCTCGCCGGCCGCCTCGCCCGCATCGAGCGCCAGCTCACCCCGGAGCAGAAGGAAGAGATCGCAAAAAAGGCAGGTGGCGTTCCTCTCCACACCATCATCAAAGACCTCTTCGCCGCCATTGACGGCGATGCCATTGAGAAAAAAGCCCTCGAACTCAACGGCCAGAAGGAAGGCACCGAACCCGGCACCTTTGCCCGCGAGCGAGCCCAGCAAGAACTCGTCGCAACCGCCGCCAAGCCGCTCACCGGAGCCACCGTCAATCTCATCATCGAGACCTGCACCGCCAATCTCCAGACCATCGACAACGACACGCTCGATGTCCTGCTTCGCGCCGAGTGGGATGCTGATGCCCGCGAAAACGCCGACGTCATGGCTGCCGACTTCGCCGCCTTTCTGGAACAGCACAAGGATCAGCTCACCGCCCTCACGATCTACTACCAGCAACCCCAGCGCCGCCAGGAAGTGACCCTCGCCCAGATCAAGGAAGTCCTCACCGCCATTCAGATCCACGCGCCCAAACTCGCACCGCTCCGCGTCTGGGAAGCTTACGCCCGCCTCGATTCCCTGCCGGAAAACGCCCGCCCGCTCACCGAGCTGACTGCCCTCGTCGCCCTCATCCGCCGCACCACCGGCCTCGATGAAGCCCTCACGCCCTTCGACACCACCGTCCGCCGCAACTACCGCGACTGGATTCTCCGCAAGAATGCCGGCGAGCCTTTTAATGAAACCCAGACCGCTTGGCTGCAAATGATCCGCGACCACATCGCTACCTCCTTCCGTTTTGAGCGCGAAGACCTCGAATACTCCCCCTTCGATGCCCAAGGCGGCCTCGGCAAAATGCACCAGCTCTTCGGCGACCAGCTCAATCCCATCATCGCCGAGCTCAATGAAAACCTGGTTGCCTAAAGAAATTGAACCACAGATTGCACAGATAGGCACAGATAGGTTTTGGAAAGAAACTAGCGATTCCCTAATCTCACACCAGTTTCAGTAGTCTTTTCCAAAATCCAAAATCCCATCCTCTTCATCCGTGCCCATCCGTGAAATCTGTGGTTAAAAACTCTTCTTCTTCATGCACCAACCCGACAACGCCCTCACTGAAATCATCATCGGAGCCGCCTACAACGTCCTCAATAAGCTCAAGCCCGGCCTTGATGAAAAACTCTACGAGCGCGCCCTCGTCATCGAACTCGCAAAGAACGATCTCAACTGCGCCATACAGAAACAATTCCCCGTCCACTACGATGAACATCACATCGGCACCCTTGTTCCTGATCTTATCGTAGAAGACCGCATCATCGTGGATCCCAAAGTCGTCACCGCGTTCAATGAAAACCACCTCGCCCAGATGCTTGGTTACCTCAACATCACCGGCCTAAAAACCGCCCTCCTCCTCAACTTCAAACACGCCCGTCTCGGCATCAAACGTGTCTCCAATTAAATCAATTCTCTATCTGTGCCCATCTGTGAAACCTGTGGTTGATAATTCCTTGACCACAGATGGCACGGATGGGCACGGATTTGGAGAGATGAAGTTTGGTCTTGGCGAAATGCACCAGCTCTTCGGCGGCTCCATGGACGGCATTATTGAAGAACTCAACGAAGGGCTTGTAGCGTGAGTAACCCAGAAACTCCAAGTCATTGGGTCATCTGTCCCACCTCGGATGTTGCCGCCCTCGTTCGAGGCGTCACCTACGGCAAGCAGGATGCCCGGAAATCAGAGGCGAAGGGATTGAAGCCGATTCTCCGGGCGAACAACATCAACGGGACGATTAATTTCGATGATCTAGTCTTCCTTCCCGCAAAGCTGATTTCGCCCATGCAGCACCTCCGAGCTGGAGACATCCTGTTCGCGATGTCGAGCGGCAGCCGCCATCTTGTCGGTAAGTCGGCGCGTATCGGGAAGATTACATTGAAGCGATACACGACCAATTCACCGGGCAGAAACCCTGCGCCGCCGATCCGATTGTCTGGTGGGAGAATTTTCGTAAGAGAGAAAAACGTATCGTATTAGCTCTACCGGATTTTAGCTACGTGCTGATTATGGCGGATCGCGGTGATTATATTATGCCCTGGACGGCGTAACCGGTCGAAAGGCCACATCAGCAGCGAAAACTGGAGAGAGAATACTCGGACTTCTGGAAATGAGCCGAACCCTAAAAATGCTGAAGCCGCCCCTAAGGACGGCCTCGTTACTCCTTCAACACATGGTTGATAAGCGGATAGAACTCACCTCCGCGCGACGCGCTGTCAATTATCTTTTAGCTGGCTCGCCGATCCCGACGCTGCCCATAAAATCAGACGCTACGTTCCCTATTGGGCATGATTTCTTTGATCACTATTCTTCAATTTCAATCCAAAACGCCGCAAACCCTTTGATATCAAAGATTTTTTTGTTTGATGGGTGTTTGATCCTTAAGAATTCCGAATCACTCTCCTCGTATTCTCCGCCATTGCCGTAACTCACCCTTTGCCTTGATCAAAACCCCACAGAATAAGGCTTTTCCTATTTCAGCTTAAAACTCTCAACCAATGACCACCGATTCCATCGTCTCCAAAGTCTGGAGCTTTTGCCCACTCTCCGCGACGACGGCGTCGGTTACGGCGACTATCTGGAGCAGCTCACCTACCTGATTTTCCTCAAAATGGCCGATGAATAAGGTCAAGCTCCCCACAACCGTGATGCAGGGGTTCCCAAGAAATACGCCTCGGCTGCCCTCAAGCCACTCAAGGGAGCGGAGCTGGAGGTTCACAATGTCGAATCGCTCCGCGAGCTTGGCATAGGCAAGGGGATGCTCGGTCAGATTTTCACCAAGGCGCAGAACAAGATCACCGATCCCGCCAAACTCGCCCGCCTGACCGAGATGGTCGACTACGTGCTCGCTAATCCTCCTTTCGGAAAGAAAAGCAGCATGACCTTCACCAACGATGAAGGCGAACAGGAGCGGGACGACCTCGCCTACAACCCCACCAACCGCCACAAACGTAAGGAGATTTGGAGCGCCGAGAAGAACCCAGATGGCCGCTGGAGAAAATACAGCTACAAGGAACTAGCCGCCCGTGATAAGACCAGTCTCGACCTCTTCTGGCTCAAGAACGACACCTTCGCAAACCTAGACAACCTCCCGGAGCCGGATGTCCTGGCCGATGAGATCATCGAGAACATTGAGGCGGGCCTCAGCAGCTTTCGCGCTGTTGTTGGCCGATTGGCAATTAATTAGCAGGAGGTGGTTTTTTAAAAAGGAGCCGGTATGCGGCTCCTTTGAACTTTGGTTGCCGGACAGCAAAATGCAGTCCCTCCTTGACTACTTCGGGTGGGATTTGACGAAGTCGATGTTCGCTTTCACCTGCGGGACGTTGTCGTTCCAGTCGTTCTCGTGCTCGATGGAGATGTGGCCGTCGAAGCCCTGCTTCTTCAGCTCCTCAAGGCAGGCAGCGACATCGACGACACCTGTGCCTGCGACGACGACTTCGGACTGGCCCATGGTTGCCTTGTCTTTAAGGTGCACGCTGACGATGCGGCCATCGAGGATACGAAGGCATTCGACGGGGATTAGGTTCGAGGTGCACCAGTGGCCGAGATCGGCGCAGGCACCGACGCGTTTGTCGCGCCCTTCAACGAGGCCGCTGATGTAAAGCGGATGCCAGACTTTGTATTTCGGGTTGCTCATGGACCCGCCATGCTCGTGGAAGGCGACTTTCACATCGGTGCGTATCGCAGCGGCCTCCCATGCGTTGATTTGCGTGGCGGCCTCAGTGCAGACGGCGTAGAGACCCATGGTTTTTGCGAAGTCCATGATCTGATCGACTTCTTCGGGGCTATCGGCATTGACGACGCCGTAGTTGACCGCGTGGACGCCGAGACGTTTGCACTCGGCGAGGAGTTCCTTCCGTGCTTCTTCAGACATGGTGTGGTGGACTTTCACGTCAGAGTCCGGCTTCATCTTCTGTCCGGGGTAGAACTCAATCATGTTGCCGCCGGCTTCCTTGGTCTTGGCGATCGCCTCGAAGGCGGTGAAATTCTTGAACGTGTATGCCTGTGCGCCGATGAACCAACCTTCCTGACGGAGATCCTCCGGGATGGGGGCGGCTTGGAGCGAAGCGGAGAAGGCGAGCGCGGCGATGACGATGTTGTGGATGGTTTTCATAAAAAGCAGAAAGCTAACGGCTAGGAGCTAAGAGCGAAGAGAAGATTTTGTGAAGTCTGAACGTTGGGAAAAGTCAGGGTCTTTCATGACAGGGCGGAGACCAGAGCGGGAACGGAATCCACAATCTGGTCAGCAGCGGCGAGGCGTTCACGGTCGTGGTAGCCCCAGGTGACGGCGATGGATTTCATGCCGGCGTTGGTAGCGGTTTCGAGATCCATAATGGAGTCGCCGATGAGGATGCAGTCTTCTGGGGAAACGCCGAGCGATTGAGCGATTTCGAGGGCGCCGGTGGGATCGGGTTTGTGGAGGAGATCTTCGCGGTTGCCGAGCACGGCGGCGAAGGTGTTTTCTGGGAAAAGTTTTTCCACAATCTGGACGGTGAATGGGTGGGGTTTGTTGGAAAGCACGGCCAAGGGGATTTTACGGGATTTAAGATCGGCGAGAAGATCTTGGAGGCCGGGGTAAACGGCGGTGCCATCGGGCCATGAGATTGCGTAATCGGAAGCGAAGGATTTGACGACGCTGTCGGCCAAATCCAGGCGTGAGACTCCGGTGAGGGCACGTTCGACAAGTTTCCGTGCCCCATCTCCGATGAAGCTGCGGATGGCCGTATGGCTGTGGCCCGCTAGACCGTGCATGCTGAGTGCGCGGTTCAAGGATGCGGCGATTCCGGGGAGTGACTCGACCAAGGTGCCGTCGAGATCGAAGATAAGGGCATTCATGGCCCGTAGGAAACACTGTCCCGGCTAAATCGACACGGATAATCTGCCTGATTTCCCTGATGTAAAAAAAATCTCTTCATTACGGGCGATACGTTCTAGTTTCCCCGCGTGGCAAGTGAGAAAGCAAAATCGCAAGGCAGTTCCCTCTGGGAAGACGCGTGGCACAGGCTATCCAGAAACAAGCCGGCTTTGGTAAGCCTGGCGGTGCTGGTGATCGTCTTGTTTGCCTGTTTCGTAGGTCCGTTTCTACCCTTCGTGAAAAGCCCTACGGCAATCAATTTGAGTAACCCGGTGGCGGGTCCGTCAGCAATACATTGGTTTGGCACCGATCAACTTGGGCGCGATCTTTTCTCGCGGGTGCTCTATGGGGGGCAGGTTTCGCTGCTGGTTGGACTCGTGGCCACCGGAGTCGCGGTCGTTATTGGCGTGATCTATGGCGCAATCTCTGGATACCTCGGCGGGATTGTCGATTCCGTGCTGATGCGTTTCGTGGATATTCTCTTCGCCTTGCCTTTCCTTGTGCTGGTGATTCTTTTCGCGTTGGTCGTGGATGAACCTGCTTCCACGTTCACGACTTGGGTGATCGATACGACCGGGTGGCCACGCAACCGGGTTGCGCCAATTACGACCCTGATTCCATTGTTCATCGCGATCGGTGCGATCGGCTGGCTGACGATCGCGCGAATCGTGCGGGCACAGGTCATGAATGTGAAAAATCTGGAGTTCGTCGAGGCGGCGATCTCGCTAGGTCTCAGCCGCACGCGGATTCTTTTTCGCCATATCCTTCCGAACGTGATTGGGCCGGTCATCATCTACACCACGCTGGCGGTTCCCGGTATCATGCTTCTTGAAAGTGTGTTGTCGTTCCTCGGGCTGGGCGTGAAACAGCCGAACTCGTCGTGGGGCATTCTCATCAAAGAGGGTGCCGACCGGATGGAGATCAGCCCGTATCTACTGCTTTTCCCGTCGTTATTTTTCGCAACGACCCTGTTCGCGTTGAATTTCCTCGGTGACGGTCTGCGCGACGCGCTTGATCCGCAGTCTTCTAAAGATTGAGAAATCCACTCAGGGCGGGGTCGGAGTGGGTGTCAACGAGCGGATTGCATATTCGTGGCGGCTGTGAGAAAACCATTGTGTGCGAATTTCTGCGTTCGGTGATGTGATCAAAGTCTGGGTGTGGGTGCTGGGTTCGCTCATCATCGCGTTTGCGCTGACTCCGGTCGTCTACAACGCGGGGAAGGCGCTTTCAGAACTTTCCGCGACCAAGGATTTCAACGGCATCGTCAACAAATTCGCCAAATGGAGCGGATCGGCGGGGCTGGAGGATTTTTTTGCGTTCTGCTGGCCGATCGTCGCAGTGATGCTGTTGCTTCCTCTGATCGAGTGGCTGCGGCTCGGGAACAACCGGGAAGGGGGTAACCCTTGGAAATTTCGCCTGCCGCATCTCGCTGGCCGGCGCAGCTGGGGGCAGAGGATTCTGCCTAACCAAGAGGTTTTTTTGGAGGGGTTGACTGGATTTTTAATGACCTTCGGATGTTTCGTTCTGATTGGTTACACGATGGTAAAGGCTGGTTCAGTCGGCTGGTCCGCCGACCCGCAAACGTGGCGTGACGACTTGTTATATGACATCGGACGGGCCTTGGGTGTGGCGGTGATCATCGAGATCACCTTCCGCTGCGTGGTGCTTGGGATTTTCCTGAGGGCGATGAAAATCACCTCCGCGATTGCGATGGCGGCGGCGATGTTCGCCGGCACCCGATTTCTTCTGGTGGGTTTCTCAAACCTTGAGGGTATTGATGAAGAAATGCTTTCCGCGATTCGCCTGACCGGAATTGTCGTAGGCGGAGGCGAGCCTTTCGTGCGTTTGGTAGTGGTCTTTCTGCCATGGTTCGCCTTCGGTTGCGTTCTTGGTTGGGCACGTTGGCGGACGGCTTCGGTGTGGCTTCCGATAGGGCTTTTAATGGGTTGGCTACTCGCCGCCCGGTTTTTCGAGAAAGCGACGCAGGTGATGAAAATTCCGGATCATATAGCGGGATATTTTTTCGCAAGCTCGGTGCATACGGGTATCATTCCGCTGGGCGGTATCTTATTAATCGGAATGATGGTTCATTTTTTCACCCAAAACCATGGCAAGGAGCAAGAAGTTGAGGATTGATCTACTTGACTGGGTTTACCCGCCGATCTGTGAGTTGTGCGGCTGTGGACTATCGAACGGGCGGGCGCTGTGCGGAAGCTGCGCTGCGGACCTACCCAAGATCATTTCGCCTTTCTGCGAGGTCTGTGGAGAAAGTTTCCAAGGCCAGATTGATGGCGCGTTCGATTGCCCGAACTGCCAAGAGGTTTCGTTCCACTTCGAGTTCGCGCTCGCGGCGCTGGATCGGTCTGACGATGCGCTGCAGTTGATACATCGTTTAAAATACGGTGGGGAAATTCATCTCGGCAGAGAGCTGGGTAGGCTCGCGGTTGGAGCGCTGAAGGACCGGAGGTTTTCAACTGCGATCGCGGAGAGGTGGCCGCTGGTTCCTGTCCCGCTTCACCGTAGCAGGCAAAGGCAACGGATGTTCAATCAGGCCGAGGAAATCTCGTTGTCCATTGGTGAGGAAATCGGCCTGCCGGTCCGTAAATTACTGCGGCGTGTGCGGCGGACGGTGACGCAGACACAGCTCAGCCGGAAGCAGCGGATGGACAATCTCAAGGGTGCGTTCGCGATCCAAAAAAGCTGGTTTGTGAAAAGCCCGGCCACCTCGTTGGAAGTGCCGGGAGTGATTCTGGTGGACGATGTTTTTACTACAGGATCCACCGTAGATGCCTGCGCGAAAGTGCTGCGAAAGGCGGGTGTGGAGCGGGTCGCCGTGCTTACCGTTCTTCGAGGGTGATATTCCGATACTCGACGATCATCTTCACTCCTGCATGCATCTGGATGCCGATGGGGCCTTTGTCCGTGGCTGTTTCGGAGGTGTAATCCATGACGTGTTTGCCGTTAAGCTCGACGGAATAGACGTTGCCCTTCACCGTGATTTTCATGGTATTCCATTCACCTTCCTTGAGTAACTCGGCAACGCCCTTTGCTTCGACCGGATAGCCCTTGCTGGGAATATACGGTGAAGCGGTCATATCGCGCTTGAGCGAGCCGGAAATACCAATCTGGATCTGGTCTTTTTCATGGCGGAGGAATATCCCGGAATCAATCTTCCCTTCGAATTTGAACTCGGTCTCGAAAACGAAGTCACCGTATTCTTTTTCCGTCCATACGATGGAGCCCTGCTTCTTCTCATTGCTCGTGCCGGAAAGAACGCCGGCCTTTGCGGTCCAGACGTCCGAGCCTTTCACTTCCCAGCCATCGAGCGTCTTGCCGTCGAAGATGGCCACTGGCTCGGCATGGGAAATGGCAGTGAAAATAAATAGAGTTGCGAAGATAAGTTTTTTCATGATTTCAGGTTACTTATTGTGGAAGGGGATTGTTTCATCGAGAGCCTGCGAATCAATAAAACAAAGATCGCGAAGCACAGGCCGAGAGCGAGTAGTGGAAGAATGCCGGATTTCAAATCCCCGCCAATGAACCAAGGATTGAGCGGCGAATCCGGGTTAAGCTCTTGGGTGATCGAGAAGGTTTTGTGCGCGAAGACCAGCCCCACGTGAATCCCGATCGGTAGCCAGAGGGAAAAGGTGCGGGTGCGGCAGTATGCGAGAATGAGGCCGAGGAGGGCGAGAGTCGCGAACTCAGTAACAAAAAAAGTGGGATCTGCGAAATGCCCGAGGGTGCTGCTGAGAATTTCGAACCCGGAATCCCAAGCATACGGATCTGTGATTTCCATGCCCTTTGGCGGCTTGAGGAAATGCACAAACGAAAACATTAGCGCACTCCCGAGCCAAGCGGGCCACAGCGAACATGCACGCAGCCAGAGACCGAGAATCAGCCCGCGGAAAACAAGTTCTTCGATAACTCCTGCTCCAAGTGCGGGGAGAAATACTTTGGAGAAAAACTTAGCCACCGAGAGTTCGACTTCCTTCGGAGAAGCTGCACCTGTCGCGCTGAGAATCAGCCCGAGCAGGCCGAGAACAAGCGCCCCGGTCAGCAAGCCACTGGAAAGATGGGTGAGACGCTGGGGCCAAGTGAGCTTTCTTAACGCAAACTGATCCGCGTCTTTCTTGCGCGGGATTTTTTTCACCCTTCTGACCAGTGAAGGTAGGAGGGCGAGCGCGGAAAACAGCAGGGCGCGGCTAAAAAATCGGTCCGGTTTCGCCCGCCCGGCGGACGAGGCGACGCCTTCGACGATGGACGGGTAGTCCGCCGTTTCCGCATTGTGGGCGAGGTTTTTTCCTGCGTCGTAGAGATGCGGTGTCAGCAGCGCGGCGGCGAATAGTGATGCGGCAAGCCATAGAATAATTGCTCCTGCTTCTGATTTCAGAAAACCCATCAGTCGGATTTGGTTTGGGCGAAGAGCCAACGAATGACTTCCGTGTCATCGTAGGTCCGCGTCCAGGAATCGTGTCCGACTCCGGGATACACCGTGAGCTTCGCATCCGAACCCGCTTTGTTGAGCGCGGCAAACATTCGCTGGCTGCCGCCGGGTGCTACTACCTTGTCGTCGGCACCATGAAAAATCTGGATCGGCAGATTTTTGAAACGGTCGACGGTTCTTGGATCGCCAGCTCCGCAGATTGGAATAGCGGCGGCGAAGGTTTTCGGTTGCCTGGTGATCGCCGCCCAGGTGCCGAAGCCGCCCATGGAAAGTCCGGTGATGTAGACACGGTCGCGGTCAACGGCTTGTTCAGAGGCGGTTACCTCAACGAGTGCCAGCACGGCATCGAGCAGGGGGTTGTCAGGTTCCTCGTCGACCGGCCGGTTAGAATCGAACCTATATGGAGCCCAAGTTTTTTCAGAAGGGCATTGCGGAGCGATCAAAAATATCGGTTGTCCGAGTTTCTCTGCGTTTTTAAAGATAGCTTTCGCGCCGTGTCTGAGCTGGGCTATGTTGTCATTGCCACGCTGACCGGAACCGTGGAGAAAAAGCACGAGCGGATATTTTTTTCCTTCCTCGATCTTGGCAGGGGCGGCGAAGCGGTATTGCACCTCGGTCCCATCTTTGGCTTTGAAGGTTTTAGGTTCGGTTTCGATGGCGGCAGCGCTTGCCATGGTTAGCAAAAGAGCGAGAAAGGTTTTCATTTTTCGATTTTACAGATCGTTTCGGAGCCGAAATACGGTATGAGTGCGGCAGGGATTTTAATCGATCCGTCGGGTTGCTGGCATTGTTCGAGAAGTGCGACGTAAAGGCGTGGCAGGGCAGTTCCGGAGCCGTTGAGAGTGGCCGGGAAACGATTTTTTCCTTGTTTGTCTTTGAAGCGCAGCTTCATCCGGCGCGCTTGGTAATCGCCGAAGCATGAGCAGCTCGAAACCTCAAGATACTTGCCATGGCCGGGTGCCCAGACCTCGATGTCATATGTTTTCGCCGAAGATTGACCGATGTCACCGGTGCAGAGCTCGATGACCCGGTAGTGCAGGCCAAGCTTTTGCAGGATGCTTTCGGCGTTTGCGGTGAGGTCTTCGAGAATCTCGAAGCCCTTGTCAGGATCGACCACCTGCACCAGCTCCACTTTATCGAACTGGTGCATGCGGATGATGCCCTTGTTATCGCGGCCAGCCGAGCCTGCCTCACGGCGGAAACACGGGGTGTAGGCGACGAGTTTGATCGGTAGGGCGGCTTCCGGGACGATGGTGTCGCGGTAAAGATTTGTTACAGGCACCTCGGCGGTGGGAGCGAGGAAAAGGGTGTCGCGACCGTCGGCTTCGGATGGCTCGGTGCCATACATGTCGTCCTCGAATTTCGGTAGCTGGCCGGTGCCCTCCATGCACTCGCGCAGGACGAGATGGGGGACATTGACCTCCTCGTAGCCGTTTTCTCCCTGGGTATCCAAAAGGAAATTGATCAGCGCCCGCTCCAGCCGTGCGCCTTTGCCGCGATAAACGGCGAAGCCGGATCCGGAAATACGGATCGCGTCGTCCCATGAGATCAGGCCGTGCTGCGTAGCGAGATCGACGTGGTCTTTCGGCTCGGCGATCTGCGGTTTATCCCCCCACTCGCGGACGACGGGATTCGCTTCCTCGTTGTCGCCTACCGGACAATTTTCGTGCGGGAGGTTGGGGATATTCAGGAGCAGGTCATTCTGCTTCGCAGTGGCATCTTCGGCGAGGGTATCGAATTTCGATATCTCATCATTGATTATACGCACCTCAGCCTCGATCGCCGAGCTGTCTTCACCTTTCGATTTCATCAACCCGATCTGCTTCGAGGTGGTCTTACGCTTGTTCTGGAGTTCTTGTTTGGAGGTCTCCGCGGCGCGGCGGGATTCATCGCAGGCAAGCACCTCGTCGATGAGTTTCCAATGGTCGCCGCCGCGATTTTTCAAACGCGCTTTCACTTCCTCCGCCTTTTCCCGAATGATCCTTATGTCCAGCATCTCGCAAGCAGTTTCACGGAGGAGGCGAGTGGAAAGCAAGGGAAACCCAATAGATCAGATATCATCGAAACTGACCCCCCAAAATTCGAGTTTCATCGGTGCCGGGCAACCCTTGGCATTCTGACGATGAGTCCGCCGAGAAACATGCCTCCGATAAAGCCACCGAGGTGTGCTCCGTAGGCCACGCCGGTTTGTCCACTGGTGTAGCCCATGAAATCGAATACCAGACTGAGGATGCCTAGAAAGGCCAGTTGCATGGGTGGCACCGGACGTGCCATCGGCCAGACATGTGGATCTGGAAGGTGCCAGCGGACGGCCATCGCGAGGTAGAGCCCTTCAAAACCCATGACCGCTCCTGAAGCCCCCAGGCATGGGATAGGTGAGTCGGCATTCAATGCGACGTGGCAAAGCGACCCGGTGATTGCTGTAAAAATGAAAACGAAAAGCATCCACCGATGGCCGAGAAGCTCTGCGGCGAGTGCGGCGAAGATCCAGAGGAAAATCATATTTCCCAGCAAGTGGCCGGTGTCTGCGTGGAGCAAGGCGGCGGTGAAAAGCGTGCCGAATTCCCCCCACTCGACATTGGCGAAATTTCCTTCCAGAAGCGTTTTCCATGCGGCGACGACTTCTGCCGGAACGGTCATAAAGCGGTCATAGAAGCCTTCTCCAAGCAAGACCTGAAGAAGAAAGATCAGGCCGATGAAAACAATCAGCCCGAGCGTTACGCCTTGCTGCCTGAGCAGGACTCGCATTTTGAAATAGCGCGGCACGGTGGGGGATCTCGTAGGTGCGGTTTGGGAATTCGTAGTGCTCAGCAATCGCGGGGCGGCTTGTATCTGTGGCGGAGGATCGCACCTGAGCGGCTGATGATCCAGCGTGTGGTGGAGCTGCTGTTCTACTCTTCCATATTCTCCCACCGATTCCCGCGGGCAACAGTGCCAGTGACGGTTGTCGAAAGGGTTGAGTTGGTTGAGAAATGGCGGCGTTTCATATCAATAAATCTAGTTGATTGGAAACGGACTGTAAAGATCGCTCACGCGTAGCTCCTGACGGAGAGCTTCACGCTCTCGTATTCAAGTTCTTCCTTGTGGAGGGTCGGGGTCTTGCCAGGGCCGTGGTATTCCCATGCGGAGACGTAGGCGAAGGTGTGGTCGTGGCGTTTCGCCTCGCCGGGTTGGGTCTTGCCGTCTTTGACCTCTTGGCTCTCCTCGGTGAACTGGTGCTCAGCGCGGAAGTGGCCGCCGCAGGATTCCTCGCGCTGGAGAGCATCGTGACACATGAGTTCGCCGAATTCGAGGAAATCGGCGACGCGACCGGCTTTTTCCAGCTCCATGTTGGCGGTTTCGCCGGTGCCTGGGATGCGGACGTCGTTCCAGAACTCCTCACGGATCTGCGGAATGCGCTCGAGGGCTTCGGTTAGGCCTTCGGCGGTGCGTTCCATACCGCACTTGTCCCACATGACCTTGCCGAGATCGCGGTGGAAAGAATCAACCGTGCGTTTGCCTTGGATGGCGAGGAGTTTGGAAATCCGCTCGCGGACCTCACCCTCGACCTGCGCGAAAGCGGGATGCTCGGCGGTGACTTCTCCGGCTTTTTGGGTGGCGAGGTAGTTCGCGATGGTAGTCGGGATGACGAAATATCCGTCGGCAAGACCCTGCATTAGGGCGGAAGCACCGAGGCGGTTTGCACCGTGATCGGAGAAATTGGCTTCGCCGAGGACGTGGAGGCCGGGGATGTTTGACATCAGGTTGTAGTCAACCCAGAGACCGCCCATCGTGTAATGCACGGCTGGATAGATCATCATCGGGCGCTCGTAAGGGTTTTCGCCTTCGATCTTTTCATACATCTGAAAGAGGTTGCCGTAGCGGGCGCGGATTGTGTCTTCGCCGAGGCGCTCGATCGCATCGCGGAAATCCAGGTAAACGCCGAGTCCGGTGGAGGCGACGCCGCGGCCGTCGTCGCAGCATTCTTTGGCCGCGCGGGAGGCGATATCGCGGGGGGCAAGGTTTCCGAAGGATGGGTATTTCCTTTCAAGGTAGTAATCGCGGTCGTCCTCGGCAATCTCCGCAGGATTGATTTCTTTTTTGCGGAGTTTTTCGGCGAGTTCCTTGGTTTTCGGGACCCAGATGCGGCCGTCGTTGCGGAGCGACTCCGACATGAGGGTGAGCTTTGACTGGTAATCGCCAGAGACAGGGATGCAGGTCGGGTGGATCTGGGTGAAGCATGGATTCGCCATCAGTGCGCCGCGGCGTGCGGCGCGCCATGCGGCCATGACGTTGCAGCCCATGGCGTTGGTGGAGAGGAAAAAGACGTTTCCGTAGCCGCCGGTGGCGAGTATCACTGCGTCAGCCGCGTGTGTGGAAATCTGGCCGGTGTTGAGATTGCGGACGACGATGCCCTTGGCGTGGCCGTCGACCTTGACGAGATCGAGCATTTCCGTTCGTGGGAACATTTTCACGCTGCCCTTATGGATTTCCTTTTCGAGTGCCTGATAGCAGCCGATGAGGAGCTGCTGCCCGGTCTGGCCGCGGGCGTAGAAGGTGCGGGAAACCTGCGCGCCGCCGAAGGAGCGGTTGTCGAGCAGGCCGCCGTATTCGCGGGCAAAAGGCACGCCCTGGCCGACGCATTGGTCGATGATGTTGTTGGATACTTCGGCTAGACGGTAAACGTTTGCCTCGCGTGAGCGGAAGTCGCCGCCTTTGATCGTGTCGTAGAAGAGGCGGTAAACTGAGTCACCGTCATTGCGGTAGTTTTTGGCGGCATTGATCCCGCCTTGGGCGGCGATGGAGTGGGCACGGCGCGGGGAATCCTGATAGCAGAAGCATTTCACCTGATAGCCGAGCTCCGAGAGCGTCGCGGCCGCAGCACCACCGGCAAGGCCGGAGCCGACGACGATGACTGAGAATTTCCGTTTATTCGACGGGTTGATGAGCTTGGAGTTCATCTTGTGGCTGGACCATTTCTGTTCCAATGGACCAGCGGGGATTTTGCTATCGAGTGACATGATATTTTGAAGTTAGGGATTATTTTACGAGCCCAATGAAGATGGTGACGGGGACAGAGATGAATCCGACCCAGATGAAGACAGCGTATCCAATAGAGACCTTTTGGATCAGGCCTTGGGCTTTTTTCGAGCGCCAACCGAGCGTTTGGAATACGGAAGCGACCCCGTGGCTGAGGTGTGAACAGAGTAGGGTCATCGCTATGATGTAGAACAGGACGACGAGGGAATTCAGTAAACCGAAGTTGAAGCCCGCGATGACCATTCCGTAGGGATCGGTTTCACCGATTGCCGCAAGGTCGGAGTTCGTGCGGACAGTGAAGTGGAGAATATGAAAGATGACGAAAGCGAGGATGGTCAGGCCGCTCCAGATCATGATCAGCGAAGATTTTTTTGCCTGGATGGTCTGCTTATACTCATACTGGACCTTACGTGCTGCTTTATTCTGCCGGGTGAGGGCGACTGTTGCGACGACATGCAGGCCGACAGCGCCAAGAAGACCGATTCTGGCAACCCAGATCAGCGCGCCGTGGCCAGCACCGTGCAGGAATTCCGCGTAATCATTGAACGCCTCGCGGCCCGCATAGATTAGAAGATTTCCAGTTAGGTGACCGGCGAGGAATAGCACCATCATAATTCCTGTGACTGCGACGATCAGTTTTTTTCCGATGGAGGACTGCCAGTAGGATAGGGCGCTGCGGGTAAGGGCGTTCATTAATTGAGAAAAGGATACTTGGTGTGAAAGGAGGCTTGGGTCCGCGGCAATCTGAGGCGGGATTTCCAAAATCTCAAACCTTAAAATGTAGGGAAGTTAATGAATCCCAATCGGAACCGTCGGAAAGCAGTCAGTTAGAGGCGATTTGCACACCACTTCGAAAAGGCTTCTGCTGGCTCAATAATCTTCCGGGACCGCGCGGTCGCTTTTGCTCATGTGGCGCAGGTCTTTGGCGTGTTCGAGGTAAACGGCATCTTCGCCGATGTTCGAAGCGAGATCGCCGACGCGTTCGAGGGAGCGGACGATGAAGATGAGGCAGGCTGCGGTTATGACTCCGCAGAACGCCTTGATCCCGTCTAATTGTCTGGCATTTAGTAGTGGGCATTTCGCAGTGACGGACGGAATGTGTTAATATGATACTCATACTACTATTCGAGGTTGCTCCCTTGCGTGCCAACCCTTTGGGCCACTTCTAATCTATACCCACCCGTAGAGCCCGCATACTCCACAGCGTTCCAGAAGCCGCCTTCGCGCTTCCTCGCATCGCCCGCGCACCGTCCTTCCGTTTCGCGGAAAATCGATCCCTCGCCCCCCTAAACGCCTCGTCCACAAATCCCCTGCTCCCAATCACTGCCCCGTCCGTAAAATACCGCACCCGGCAGCGCAGCATCTTCGCAATCCCCAACTCCGGTAGGATCGTTTGATTATCTCCACTTTCCAAAGCCTCCGCATCGTTCTTTGAAATCTTCATTTTCCCAGAAACTCCAACCCTTGCGTTAAGCGGTTTCCGTTCCAAGGCAAGCCCCATCAGCCTGCGATACCGACGCGAGGCGTCTTTCCAACTATTCGCATCAAAGCCCACCTCCGTATCCGAGGCAATCGCACGAACCAACCCTTCCCGGGCCTTCTTCCCATTTCCTTTGCGGCCTCCACCAACCGCCTCCCCATAGCTACTCCAGCGATAATCCGCCGGATCCTCCACCATCCCCGCCCTTACGGGATTTAGATCAATATAAGCCGCCATCGTCCGCGCTGCCGTCCCGCCCTCCACGATCACGCTCTTAAAACGTTGCTCCCACAAAGTTCCCGTCCGTTTATGCCGCGAATTGAACCACTGGGTGAAACGCTGCATCAACCCCTTCATGAACTCACCCAGATCGTGCATTCTATAGGTGAAACGCTCCTTGATTTCCGCAACTCGTTCCGGATTTCCACCCGCCACACCACCCTCAGTCCGCGCCGCATCGAGCTGCCCGGCCACATTCGCCACAAACGCCTCGCTGTAGAGCGCAGAGAGCCTTTTGAGAAAATCCGTATCAGAAATCCCGCCCTCCGGCTGCGGCGGAACCTCCAACAAAATATGGATGTGATTGCACATCAGGCAGTAGGAAAGAACCCGGCACCCCGAGAAATTCTCCATTATCCGCATCAAAGTCCGAAACCGCTCTTTTTCCTCCAGCGCCAGAGCCAAACGGCGCTCAACCACGCGACTGACAAGATGGTAAATGACCGGTTTCTCATGCGAGTCCTTCCAAGGGGATAAAAATCGAGCGCGTCTCATGTCCAAACCCTACTCCCCCTAATACCCGACTGTCGATAACAAGTTTTGTTAATGAGACAGTCCCTTAGTATAGCTCTTGCCTATCCCGGCGCAAGTTTTCTTGGCGTGGATCTTGATACCGCCGCCATCGCCGAGGGCCAGCGTTTCAATGAGAGCCTGCGGCTGGAAAATATCCGGCTCTGCGCCTCCGGCAATCTGCGTGAAACGGTGGTGGGCCAGACGTTTGATTTCATCATCGCGCACGGTCTTTTCTCCTGGGTGGATGATGCGGTGCGGGAAGAAATCCTTGCACTCGTGGCAGAGACGCTGGAACCCGACGGGGTGGCCTACCTTAGTTACAATTGCTACCCGGGCTGGCTTGCAGCTTCCGCTATCCGGGATCTTTTTTCGCTCAAAACCGCACCGCTTCGGGGTGTTGACCGCGTCCGCGCGCTGCGGAAGCAGCTTGCCGATTTCAAGGATGCATTGCCGCCGGATGCGCCCATGATGGCGACGCTCAAGCACTCTGAAAACATGGAGGACGGCCATCTCGCGGTTGAGTTCTTTTCAGGAAACTGCGATCCTTTTTACCTCTCGGAGTTTGCCGGCACGTTGGCTGCCTATGGATTGGAGTATCTGGCCGATGCGTGGCCGGAAAAACAATTTCTCGAAAAGCTTTCCAATGAATCCCGTGCATATGTGGCGGAGTATTCCGATAATCCCATCCTGCAATTGCAGATGGCGGATTTTCTGACGAACCAACAGTTCCGCTCCTCTCTCATCCGCAAGAACTCGGCTCCGGCCTGCCGCCCGCTAGCGGAGATCGCGCTGGCACCGCTCGATCTCCATTACTCCATCGCAGTCACCATCAAGGGCATCGAACAAGCAGAGGATCAACTCACGCTGAACTTCGCAGATGGTAACTCGGTGACCGTCGGGTCACGCTTCATGGATTTTTTCGGAACTCTCGAAAGGGAGTGGAGTGCCAGTGCAGCCACGCTAGCCTCCCAGCTCGATCTCGATGGCAAAAAAGATTTCGCGGGGCTTCTCCGCAAGTTGATGTCCCACGGCCTCCTGTTCCCACACTTGAACCCCCTTCAGACCGCACCCCTGGATCAAGAACGACCTGCTCTCAGTCCCATGAACCGGGCATTGGCCCATCACTACAGCATCGTAGCTTCAGAGGATCTCCAAATGGGGAAAATTGACTTTGCCGAAGCAAGCACTCGGATGGATGGGAAGAGATCGCTTTCGGCTATAGCCAGTCTCAGCGGGTCGAGCATTGAAAATCTCCGTGCGATGGTGCGCCAGCTTGCGCAGAGCAAGGTGCCGCAGTGGACTCGAGATTGAGCCAATAGAGTGCGCGTGGGCTCATCGGTTTTCAAGGGCGCGCAATGATCCGCCACGCCATTTTACCCCTCATTGTGCTGTTTTTCCGGGGAACAAACTGCCTGGCAGGAACAAACTGCCTGGCATACTTTTGAGTATTGGGATTAGGGGCTATAGGACTCGAAAATCTGCCCCGATGATTCGTTGGCGGGATCTATGGGGCGGGACTCGTTGACGCGAATGTGTGGAAAGTCGAAAAACAAGAAATGTGCCGGATTTTAGAGAATGGGAAGCTCAGGCCGGTGAATGGTGGGGGCGTGATTTCTAGGGCTCGATTGCTGGGGAGGGCTCGATTGCTGGGGAGGGCTCGCGTTCTGGAGAACGCGGCTCAGTGCGGATTGCGTTGATTTTTTGATCGGATGTGTGGGTGTTGGGGAAGCGCAGAAAGATTTGCCGTGGAGGTCGCGATTTCTAATACCCAGAGGGCACGTGAACGCGGTTCCTTCCGCTTCGCAACGCACCGATCGAGGGGTCAAACGATTGCGCGGATTTTTATGAATCCAGAAGAAGATTTGAGTGTGAGGCGGAAAGATGCATTGCGTCGGTATCACATACTTTTGAGCGAAGCAGCAGTTAGTTAGGGTCTACTTGGATCCCGCCAAGCTCATGTTTATTACTGACTCAGTCTTCATCAGGCAATGCGCGGTCGCTTTTGCTCATGTGGCGCAGGTCTTTGGCGTGTTCGAGGTAAACGGCGTCTTCGCCGATGTTCGAAGCGAGATCGCCGACGCGTTCGAGGGAGCGGACGATGAAGATGAGGTGGAGATATTCCTGGCTGCGGCCGTCGACTTCCTCGATTCGAGCGCCGAATTGGGCGGTGATTTCCTTATCCATGCGATCGAGATCCTTGTCGCGGGCATGGAGGGAGGCTCCAAGCGTGCCGTTTCTATCGCTGTATGAGGAAATCGCGTCACGGAGGAGATGGTCGGCGAGGGTGTAGATCGGCTCGATCAGTGTGACGTCGCTTAGCTCGGTCGTCGCCATGATTTTCTTTGCGCGTTTGGCGATGTTGACCGCGTGGTCGGAGATGCGCTCGAGGTTCATGGAGATTTTCATTGAAGTGACCACAAGCCGCAGATCTGTGGCCATAGGCTGGTATTTCACGAGGATATCCATACCGCGATGATCGATCTCGCGCTCGAGTTCATCCACCTCGTCATCATCGGCGATCACGGAATTAGCGAGTTCCTTGTCCCGCATTAGCAGGGCCTGGATGGCACGCTCGAGGTTGTGGCGGGATTTGGCAGCCATCGTGAGGACTCCGCCTTTAAGTTCCTTTAGGGCGCTATCAAAATCTTTGATGATGTGCGGTGAGCTGTACATATTTTCGGTTGTTTATGAGTAAACAAGGTGGGTTGTCTTGACCTTTCGGGAAACTTTTATTTTAGGCGACGGTCATGTTAACCGAATCGTCCGCTCACATAGTCTTCCGTCTGGGAGACGGATGGATTACCGAAAATTGTGGTTGTTTCGTCATACTCAATGAGCCGACCCAGGTAGAAGAAGGCCGTCCGGTCAGAGACGCGGGTCGCCTGCTGCATGTTGTGGGTGACGATCACGATGGTGAAATCTTCCTGCAGCTCCGCGATCAATTCTTCGATCCGGGCGGTGGCGATGGGGTCCAATGCCGAGCAGGGCTCATCCATCAGGACGATTCGCGGATTGACCGCGATCGTCCGTGCGATGCAGAGGCGCTGCTGCTGTCCACCGGAAAGGCCGAGTGCGCTGGAGCCGAGGCGATCTTTGACCTCGTTCCAAAGAGCTGCTCGTCGCAGCGAAACCTCAACTGCCTCGTCGAGTCTGCCTTTGTTTTTGATTCCTTGGATGCGCAGCCCGTAAGCAACGTTTTCATAGACGCTTTTCGGGAACGGATTGTATTTCTGGAAGACCATCCCCACTTGTTTCCGGAGTTCGATGGGATCGACCTCGGCGGCATTGATATCCTGTCCCATGATGCGGATTTGTCCGGTCGTTACTTTGGAGGTTTCGACGAGGTCGTTCATCCGATTGAGGCAGCGAATGAGTGTTGATTTCCCGCAACCGGAAGGGCCGATCAGAGCGGTGACTTTGCCTTTGGGAATGTTAAAGGAAATGTTACTGAGGACGTTTGATTTTCCGTCGTCGTAGCTAAAAGAAACATTATCCACCTCGATCACCGCATCCTTGGCAGAGATCGGATTCGGATTGTTTGCCTCACGTGCGGCGACAGGCTTTTTGGCAAGTTCGATATTCTCGTCGGTAGCGCTCATGTGATCAGTCTTGGGGAGTTGGGTTGAAGTTACCATTTCAGTTTCTTGCGGTATTGGATCCGCAGATAGATGGAAAATGAGGCGAAGAGCATCACCATCACGAGGAAGACAAAAACCGAGCCGTCCTGCATCGCGGAGGTCGCCTCGGTGCGCGGGATTTTAGCGAAGGTGTAGATGTGGTATGGCATGGCCTGGACGGATTCGGTAAAAATATCCGGCAACCAGAAGATGCCGTTATCTTGGGCATCCTGCCAGGGGAGTTTCCCTTTCAGAGCGACTGCGGCGGTGAACATAATTGGTGCAGTTTCCCCGGCGACGCGGGTCACGCCGAGGACGGATGCGGTGAGAATTCCGGGTGTGGCGTAGGGCAGGACGGCGGTGCGGATACATTGCCACTTGGTCGCTCCCAGGGCGAGTGAGGCCTCGCGGAAACCTTTTGGGATGGCTTTCAGGGACTCTTCACAGGCGGCGATGATCACAGGAAGAACCATTACAGCGAGGGTGAGGCCTCCGGCCAACAGCGAGTTCCCCAGGGTTTTGAAAACCAAATGACCTCCGAACATGGGGATGGCGATCTTGGGCAGGTCCGCACCGAGCCCTGTCTCGAACACCGGTAGCAGCGGGAAGAGACAGAAGAAGGCGAAACCAAAGAGGCCGAAAACGATCGATGGCACCCCCGCGAGGTTCATGATGGCGAGGCGGATTAAGCCCACGAAACGACCTTGGCTCGCGTATTCGTTGAGGTAGACGGCCGCGGCGACCCCGACGATGAGTGCCGCGATCATGCATACGATGACCAGCAGAGCTGTTCCTATCAATGGCCCGGCGATTCCGCCGCCGGAATAGGCGTTGGTTTTTTTATTTTCGACGACCGCATCCGGATTTTTTTTGGTGTAAGCGGTAAAATCTGAGGACGGCATCGACTTTTTCAGGCCCTCGCCATCGGTGAATTCGACCAAGGTCTCAGGCATGCGGGTGAGGAAGTCGCTATTGAAGACCTCTCCGCCTTGTTCCGAGAAGACCGGCATGATCACAGGGAGGCCTTTTTTTGTGATATCAAAGAAAATAAACAGGGTGCATGCCAAGATGATATACGTCAGCACAGCCAAGAAGCCTGCGACAATCGCGTCTTTTCTTTTCTGGGTTTTGGAGCTGGATTTGAACGGATTCATTTTTGGTCGTAGAGATATCGATCAGGATGCGAAGCCGAAGCGTTTGATGATGCGGCGGGCACTGATGTTAATCAGCAGCGAGATGGTGAAAAGCACGAGGCCGACAGAAAAAAGCGCCCGGTAGTGGAGGGTGTCAGCCGTCACTTCACCCATCTCCTGGGCGATGATTCCGGTCATGGTATGCGCGGGCTGGGTGATGACGCCGATTCCCAGACCGAAGTCGGGGATGGCAATCTGGTTTCCGGCAACCAGCAGAACCACCATGGTTTCCCCGATCACACGTCCGAAGCCGAGTAGGATGGCAGCCAGAATTCCGGAAATTGCGGCAGGGACAACCACCCGCAGCACCGTCTGAAGTGTCGAGCCTCCGAGCGCCAAAGATGCTTCGCTAAATGAAGATGGAACGTTGTTGATTGCATCCTCGCAGAGGGTGAAAATCGTGGGGACAGCCATGAGTGCGAGCAGCAGGCCGGCGTTGAGGATGTTGAGGCGCTCTTGCATGGGGAAACCGGGCACCCATGAAAGCCAAGGAACGTGACTGACCTCGCGCAGCGCCTCGCCCAAGACGATGATTCCGAAGAAGCCGAGAACCACCGAAGGGATGGCGCCGATTAGTTCGATGACGGGTTTGATAAAAGTTTGCTGTGCGGGCCCGGCCAGGCGGTTGACGTAGATCGCCGCACCCAGTGAGAACGGAATTGCAATGATCAGTGCAATGACTGAGATCATTAAGGAACCCGTGAAGAGAGGCAGCAGGCCATAGAAGTCATGGAAGGAACTGTTGGTGACCCAATCCTTGCCAAAGAAAAAGTAGGTCACCGACATGACCCAGCTAACCGGTTCGTCATATCTCCAGTTTTTTGATTCGGCGAGACTCTCATCGAGATATTCGTTAAGCTCGGGATATTTGTTGCGAATTAGCCCGACCAGATCCCCTGCCTCCTTTGAAGCGAATTTGGAAGGTAGGATGGCCATACTGGCTTTTAAGTCGCGGCGCATGGCTGCGATGGCAGATTTATGTTTTTCACGGCTTCCTTCCAGGGCCTTGATCCGTTCCGAATAAGGGAAATTTTTACGGATCGTGATCTCCTCCGCTTGTGCCTTCAGCCGATCACGGTCTTCCTGTGCCTTGGCGTTCTCCGAGCCTTGCAAGAGCGCCTCTTTCCGCGCCGCGGAGCTCAAGTCCGCAACCGCCTCATTCTTGATTTCCGTGGTGGTCTTGACCAGCTCTCCACGGAGTCTGGAAAGCTCCGAACCGGCGGAGCCAATTTTCATCCGAGCCGCGTCAAAATCGGCCATGCCGTCGGTCAATTTCTGCTTGGCTTCCTCCACAAGTGCCGGCGGTTCGTCCTCAATCGGATCCCATACGAGCATTGCCTCAAGCAACTCCTGCCATTTCTGATCATCGAGCCTGCCGAATGAATCGACGGTTTTCCGGTCTTTCTTGGCGAGCTCTTCTTTTAAAAAGTCGTTCCACTGCTTCTGGATCTTATCGAGATCCGCCTGAGCAGGCGCTTTTTCTTCCCCCTCAGCCTCGTCGAGCACGTCCCGGGCTTCTTCGAGTTCATCAGCAAGGTCTTCTCCATCGTCGTAGATATCGCCTGAAAGAACACCGAAACAGTCAACGAGTCCCCGCTCGACTCCGTAGGCTTGGTTCATTTCCTGAAAGTATGCCTGATTGGCCAGGCTTTTCAGCTCGGTGTATTCGTCCATCTCCTCGATGACGAAATTCGCATATTCCTGACCGCTGAGACGGTAGATCTCCAGGTCCCGTTGATGTTGTGGAAAAAATAAAACGGCTTCCCTAACGAGGAAGAGGCAGATGGCGCCGAGAACCATGATGGAAACCATGGCGTTGCCTCCGAAAAAAAGGCGGATTGCACCCTGGCGATCAATTCCAAGCAAGCTTCGTCCTTTGCGCTTGAAGTGGGTGGCCATTTTAGGGTGATAAGAAGAAAGAAGATTTTAGGAGAAAAGAGACAGGGCGCGTAATCTTAAGAAAACGCGCCCTGCCAAAGATGAATCAATGCTAGCGAGTTATTCTGCGGAGCTGGGGATAAAACCAACCGCCTCAATTACCTCGGCAGCTTTTTCGCTGGTGGTCGCCCAGTCGAGGAATTTCTTGGCTTCGCCCTCGGGTTTACCAACGGTGTAGAAGTAAAGACTGCGGGAAAGAGGATACTTCGCCTTGTTCTTCACCTTTGCTGCCACACCCTCGACTTTAACCGAGCGAAGACCGTCCTTTTCGGCGAATGCGAGACCGACATAACCAATGCCATTCGTGTTGTTGGCAACTTCGGTAGCGATTTGTTCGGTGCCAGCCATCTTCTGGGTGCTGGAGCCGTAATCGCGCTTGTCCATGGCCATTTCCTGGAAGGATTTGTAGGTTCCGGAAGTGGTGTTGCGGGTGTAAACGGAAATTGCACCAGCCGCGCCCCCGACCTCGCTCCAATCGGTGATGTCACCGGTGAAAATGCCTTCGATTTGTTTCACGGTGAGATCGCGAACGCCGTTCTTTTTGTTTACGACCACTGCGATCATATCGACACCTGCGACGGTCTCCACAAGCTCCTCACCCTTTGCGGTGAAGGCGTCTGTTTCCTCTGACTTCACGTCGCGGGAAGACATTCCGATGTCGGCAGTTCCGGCAAGGAGATTGGAGAATGCGGCGGAAGAACCCTCCGCAGCGATTTCAAAGCCTACGTTGTTGCCAGCGGCCGTATAGGCCTCGGTAAGCTGAGGAACCATTTTCGCGCCGAGCGTATCGGAGCCTTTGAAGACGAGCTTGTCTTGGGCAAAGCATGATGCGGCAGCGAGAATAGTGCCGATTGCGATTGAAGCGGTAATTTTCATTGGTGTGGTTGTATTTTTTGTAGCGAAAGGCTTTTGGAAGACTGGGCTGGAATTAGCTGAGGTCGCCCTAGAGCTGGATGTGTAATCTGTGATTGTGTGACAATCGGCAAAAGGGTGATTGTGACAGAGTTGTCACATTTCCTCGGCGAGTAGGATCTCACTTAGGTGGTTGCGGGATTCGCGGGAGCTGGTAGGCCTGGTGGCTGTATGGTTTTGCTCCTGTTTCGCGGTGGCTGTTGCGTATCGCTCCGCCATGAAATCCTCGAAATGGATGAGTTCCATGCGCCCGTCGTGATGCTCCACGATGGCGGTGAGGCTTTCGACCCAATCGCCGGAGTTGAGGTAACGGATTTCCCCGACCTGCTTGTCTTCCGGGGTGTGGATGTGGCCGCAAATGATGCCGTCGCACTTCTTGTGGATGGCCAGCTCTTGCAGAAGTTGCTCGTATTTGTCGACAAAGCTGACGGCGGATTTCACGTGCGCTTTGACGCGTTTGCTGAGGGAGAAATATTCTTTCCCCTGCCATGAGCGCCACTTGTTGTACCAGCGATTAATGCGCAGCAGGGTGTCGTAGCCGACCGCCCCGAGCGAGGCGAGCCACTTGTGATTGGTCGAGACGCTATCGAATCCGTCGCCATGGACGACGAGGTAGCGGAGCCCGTCGGCGGCATTGTGGATGTGTTCTTTGGTGAAACGGATTTTACCGAAAGCCAGAGGCAGGAAGCGTTCGAGGATGTCGTCGTGATTACCGCGCAGGTAAACGACCTCGGTCTTTTCCTTTTCGGTCATTTTAAGGATTTTTCTGACCACACGGCTGTGGCGTGGGAGCCATTTGGAACCGCGTTTCAAGGCCCACCCGTCGACGATATCGCCGTTGAGCACGAGTTTTTCACAGCGGATCTGCTTGAGGAAATCGACAACCTCGGACGCCTTGCTGTCAGGTGTGCCGAGGTGGATGTCAGATAGGAACAGGGTGCGGAAGGAGACTTTTTCGATTTTCCCGGGGATTCGGATTCTGGCTCTTGTGAGAGTTTTGGTATTGCCGGAAATTTCACTGAGGCGGGCCTCGAACTCGGAGACGACTGCGTCCCATCCTTGAGTCAGGGCGACCTCGCGGGCGGCAATGCGCATGCCATCGTCGCGGCGGATGGCTAGGGACGCTTTTGCCTGAGCGAGGAATTGTTCAGCATCGCCTTTTACGGCCTTGAATCCGTTCTCTCCGTGTTTCACAAACCGGGCTGCGGCTGCGTAATCGTAGCTCACCGTCGCCAATCCGCTGGCCATACCCTCTAGCACGACATTTCCGAAGGTCTCGGTTTCGCTAGGGAAAAGCAGTATATCGGCGGAGGCGTAGTGCCGGGCGAGGTCTTCACTGATCTTAACACCAGCGAAGTGAACCCACGGATATTTCGTCGCGAGCTTTTCGCGGAGCGGGCCGTCACCGACCATTACGCAGCGGAGGTCCGGCATTGTGACGCGCATGTCTGAGAAGCAGTGGATGGCGAGCTCCAGGTTTTTCTCTGCGGCGATGCGCCCGACGACGATGGCCACCGGGCCACCGGGAGTTGCGCCCCAGCTGGCGCGCAGGGTCTCACAGCGTTTCGCGGGATCGAATAATTCGGTATCCACTCCACGGCCCAGCAGATGGACATTTTGGAAGCCTTCAGTCTTCAGTTTTTCGACCAGCTCCGGCGAGGGAGCGAGGGTGCAATCCGCCCTGCCGTGGAAGCGTTTCAGATAGGCCATCGCCATGGGTTGCAGTCCACCGAGGCTGTATCGCACCATGTATTCGTGGAAATTCGTGTGGAAACCGGTCGCGACCGGAATGCCGAGGGTCTTCGCCGCTTTTACCGCAGATTTCCCAAGGGGGCTTTCAGTTGCCACGTAGATCGCATCCGGGCGGCGCTTGAGCCAGCGCTTGCGGAGTTTGAAGGATCCCGGCAAGCCGACCCGCACCTCCCGGTATCCTGGTAGGCAAAATGAGGCAGCCACAGTTTCGCCAGAATTTCCCTGACCCGTGCGGATGACATGCACCCGGTGGCCACGTTTCCGCAAGCCCTCGGTGAGCCGTCCGAGTGTCATGGCCACGCCGTTGACATCCGGCGCGAAGGTATCGGTCACGATATCGATTTTCATAGCGTCTGCGGAAATGCCTCTCCACTTCCGATCACATAAAACCTCTAAGACAACAAAAACTCATCCCCTTCACGGTGACGAAGTTGTCACTGGGATCGGTCTGTGGGATCAGCCCTTCTTTTTCGCGCCGCAGCCGCAGCTTTTCCCGCAGGCGGAGTTGGATTTCCCAGGACGGGTGAGGCGGTAGGTGAACACTCCGAGGGTAATGGCGACGACGCTGAGTGCTGTGTATGACTGCCAATCCATGTGGAAACTTAAACTCTCAACTCTCAACTCTCAACTCTCAACTCTCAACTCTCAACTCTCAACTCAGAACCTCATGAGGCTGCCGATTTGGAAGACGAGTAGAGAGGCGACGTAGGCGAAGCCGGACATGAAGAAAAACTGGCCGATGGCCCATTTCCAGGAGCCGGCCTCGCGGGCGACGACCGCAGTGGTGGGCAGGCATTGGAGGGCGTAGATGAAAAATACAAGCAGGGAGATCAAAGACAAAGGGGTGAACAACGGCCGCCCGTCAGGCCAAGTGGCTTTGGATATCTTGTCGCGGATCAGTGAGCGGGCTTCCGCATCGTCATCGGTTTCTTCCACGCTGAAGATGATGCCGATCGAGGCGACGAATACCTCACGTGCGGCGAAGGAGGTCAGGATTGCCGTGCCGGTGCGGCCGTCGAAGCCTAGGGGTTTAACGACTGGCTCGATGACTTTGCCGATGCGGCCCATGGCGCTGTGGGCGAGGACTTCACCGGAATCCTCGGAATCGGATTTAGGGTAGGTTTGCAAGGCCCAGAGCAGAATGGAAAGGCCGAGGATGATGGTTCCCGCTTTGCGGACGAAGGCCCAGCCGCGGTCTATAACATGGCGGAAGATGTAGGACCATTGAGGAGGGCGGTAAGGCGGAAGCTCCAGCATGAAGTGGCTGACGGTCTTGTCCGGGCCGAGCTTACCGCGCAGTATTCTTGCTACGATGAACGCAGTAATGGTTCCCAATGCGTAAATACCGAAGAGGATGAGCGCTTGTTTCCACGTGCCTTCACTTTCGTGGAGGAGCAATGGGATGATGAGGAAATAGACAGGCAGGCGGGCCGAACAACTCATCCAGGGCGCAACGAAAATCGTGACCAAGCGCTCCTTGGCGGAGTCGATGGTGCGGGCGGCCATGATGCCTGGGATGGCACAGGCGTAGGAGCTGAAAAGTGGTAGGAAGGCTTTTCCGCTGAGTCCGGCCTTGGCCATGACACCGTCCATCAGGAAGGCGGCGCGAGACATGTAGCCAGAGCTTTCGAGCAGGCCGATGAATAGGAAAAGCAGGACGATCTGCGGGAGGAAAACAAGCACACCGCCGACCCCGGCGATAACTCCGTCAACGAGTAGCGAGCGGAGGTCACCCTCCGGCATCAGGGTTTCCACCCACGCCCCAAAGCTGCCGAGCGCGCCGTCGATCAAGTCCATGGGAATCGACGCGAAGGAAAAGATCGCCCAGAAGACCACGAACATGATGGCCAAAAAAGAGACCCAACCGAAAAACGGATGGAGCAAAAATGAATCGAGTTTGTCGGAGAAGTTGCGCTGGTGTGAGTCTGGCCGGCGGGCGGCGAGTTCGCAGAGCCTGACAATAAAACGAAGGCGTTTCGCTTCGATGTTATCGCCTTCGTCCTCCAGCCATTTGGCCCCGCACGACGGTGGAAAGGGGTGCCTGAGCGCCTGTCTTAACTCGATGACGCCTTTAGAGGCGTTGGCTTGCAGCGGCACGACCGGAATGCCGAGTTCTTCGGTGAGTTTTGCGGGGTCGAGGCGCAGGCCGGATTTTTCCGCGACGTCGACCATGTTGAGAGCTAGGACGCAGGGCAGGCCAAGTTCGATGACTTGCAGGACGAGCTGGAGGTGACGCTCGAGATTGGAGGTATCGACCACGCAGACGACGAGGTCGGGTTTTGTAATTCCAGGCAGCTTGCCGGTGAGTGCGTCGAGCGCAACTTTTTCATCGGGAGATCCGCCGCCTCGAAGCGAGTAACAACCAGGCAAATCGAGGATGTTGAGTTTTTTGCCTTGGGGGCTGTAGGTCTCGCCAGTTTTGACCTCGACGGTGACGCCGGCGTAGTTGCCGATCCGCTGATTCTTGCCGGTGAGGGCGTTGAAGAGGGTTGTTTTCCCGGAGTTGGGATTTCCAACAAGCGCGATGGTTGAGGGGCTCTCTGGCACAGCGACTTAAGGTCGGAGTTAGCGGACGGGATCGACCAACACCTGCTCGGCCAGCTCACGGCTGATCGCCATTTTAGCACCGCAGACCGTGCAAACGAGGTTGCGGCCATTGGAGATTTTGCGCAGCTGCATCTGCTCGCAGAAGCCGAGGTCGCGGAGGCGATCACAGGAGGGGCCCTTAAGACCGCTGATTCGCACGTCGCAGTTCAGCTCGACTTCATTTAACGTCACAGAGCGTTGCGCTGATTGGCCGGGTAGCATCTAGAAGCAAGATAACTAATTGAGAATGGGTTGCAATAGCAAAAGGCGTATCAAACGTCTTCTACGTAGCAGGGTAAGCTAGCCTAGGATCGCATTTTTCAGGAAAACGATGGATGCTATGGCCGTCACGAGACAGATTGCGGTAGCGTCAGACTTTTCATTCTCATTGCGCTTATCGCGGTGGTTTTCTTTCCTGTGTGGGATTTTTTAATACTGATTGTTACGAAGGGGATATCTCAGTTGCTTTCAGGCGCATGAAACGTTTGGGTTCGCCGGGCGTGATGGTGAGCGTGGCCTTCATCGTCATGGTCTCACTGTTCTCACTCTGTAGGTCGCTGACGATGTCAGTCCATGTGCCGTCTGTCATCGAATTAGACCATTGCGCGACGACCTCTACATCGTCGTGGGCCTTGGCGATGGAGTAAGTCATCGAGATTTCCGTTGGTGACTGTTCGAAAATCACCGGCGATGGCTGTTCAAACGAGCCGGGGAGGCTATTGAGCGCGTATTCGACGAGGTTCGGAAGCTGATCGAAATCCGGGTCCCCGCTGGTGCTCGCATCGCTCACGGTGAAGAGAGCGATCCACGATCCATAGGTGAAAGTGCCTGTCGCTGTGAGATTAATCACGATAGTCTGCGAGGTGAAACCGCCGAGGATGTTGTTGAGTTCGATCGTGACCGGATAGCTTCCCGGCGCCGCATTTGCATCGATGATTCCGGAAATCAAGCCGGACAGAGGGTCGAGTGTAAGGCCGGTGGGGAGGACCGAGCCGGTTGCGAGACGGAATATCGGCGGGTCGATGATACGGTTGGTCCGGAGGCGCATGATAAATGCGCTGTTGGCGGTATTGTTTGGTAGGCCGGGTGTGACACCGATTGCACTCGGTTCGTTGTCAGTCACAGTCAGGTTCTTCGAAACATCTACGAAGTCAGTCGCCCCAACGGTGATGAATACGCTCTGGGGACCATCGGAGATATTGTCATCAATAGCTCTGATGGGGAAAGTGGCCGAGAGCTGGCCAGCTGGAATCACTATTGATGCGGTCACGGTGGCTTCTGATATGTCGGAAGACGAGATATTTACAGTTAACGGAGTGGCGAGCGCTTGGCTAAGCGAAACCGTGCCGATGGATGCGTTCGCCCCAGCAGTTTCCAGCACCGTGTTCGGATTCAGGGCGAGTCCGAGAACGATGTTGGGAGATTGGTTCGAGGAAATGATCACGTTGTCGATGGCGAAGCCGTCGCGTCCTCCGGTTCCTCCGTTGTTCTGTGAGGTTTGATAATACCAGCGCAGATAAATCGGGGTATCCCGGTCGTTAAAGATCGCGGACAGAGGCACATTTTGAAACTTTGTGATCGTTCCTGCCGGATTCGATCCGGTCCTATGCTGAGTGCCGGATACTGGGGTCCACACCGTGCTGGTGTTTGCCGGAGGCCCCACCGTGAATTGGAGTTCGATGTCCATCGAGCGGGTCAGGTCCACGATTTTTTGAATATCATAGCTGATCTTGAGTCCGGTCACGTTGCGTGAGTCTTCGATACCGAGCGCGATAAAGCCGGGATCGAAAATTTCTGATCCCGCATAGATTCCAATTCTTGAACCGAAGTTGAACGGGCCGCCAGGACTGGTCACCCCTCCGAAAATTTCAAGGAAATCGTAGTTTGAGGTCTGGGTATTAGCGAGATCGACCGAGTATGAAGACCATCCGGTCGGGAAAAAATTACCGTTGGCCCCCGGTTCGTCGTTGAAGTCCTGGTCGTAGCGTCCGTTGGTCAAGGTCACTCCGGGGAAGACGCTGAGAGGCTCTATCGCGAGACCTGTGGTCCTGGATGCGCTCGAAGTGGTCACCAGCCATTCACCAGAGAGATCGGCGCCTGGATCAGTCTCGCCGACATAATAGGCGGCGGCACCCGAAATGACTTCACCGACATTGGGATTCGCGCCCAGCGACAATCCATAGGAAACCTCATGGACCCCGGTCCCGTCCTGATCGGCAAGGAAAATTGCATCTCCTTGGTTTCCGAGAGTCGGCCACGGAGAACCTGCCTCGAAATAGGTGGTATTGTTGCTGGAAATGACCATTTTCCAACTCGCAGCGTTGGTGCTGTCGGCGGGGAGAACCGAGTCTTTAGCGGTATTGCCGTTATAGATCACGATCAGAGTGCCGGCTGGGATGGAGTCCCATACGGCGGTCGATTTCATTTGGAGGCGGTTGCCGGCTTCGTCCGTCAGCCTCCATCCCGCGAGACTACCTGCCTTTAGGGTAAGAATTTCGATCCACTCAGCAGTTCCTCCCCCAGAACCCTGGCTGAACTCGTGGATGATTGCCTGGCGGTTGATCTCCAGTTCGTCACCCCGCAGAACGAGACCGCTCTGGTAGGAGTAACTGTTGGCAAGACCAGCCAGATTGACTGGTCGGTCGAGGAGGTTGATGGGATCGGTGTAAAACGGTTCGCTGGTTGTGTTTCCGTCCGAGGCGGTAATGGCGCAGCGCCAGAGCTTGCTGCTGTTGGAAGAATTAGCTGCGAGTGTGTTTGTCGTGCTGCCTGTGCCAACATAAGTCAACTCGTCTGTGCTGAACTGCCACTGGTAGGCGAGTGTGATAGGGTCATCCTCCGGATCAATCGCATCAACGGAGCTGACCACCAAGACTTGGTCATCGTATGCCAAGCCGACCGGACCTAGCGGCGGGACGACCACGCTGTTGATCACAGGGGTCTGATTTTTTACGGTCACTTCTATGGGTAGCGACGAGCCAACCGCATCATCCGGGTCGGTTGCCTTCGCAACATAGGTGTAAACGCCATCCGCGGGCGTGCGGGTGAAGTTGTAGGGTGCTTCAGTAAGCGTTCCAACGAGGACATCGTTTTCGTAAAGCTCAACTTTTTCAATTGTATCGGGATTTTCATCGATATCGAAATCAGTGGCGGTTACTCTCACCGTATAGGTGGCGTTGGGACTGAATACCGAGTCATCGGCGGGGCTGGTGATCTGAACGATAGGCGCGGGGTTGGTAGGTGGCGCATCGACACCGTAAACTGTGAGAACAGCGCTGTTGATGATGCCCCCTGTGGTATTGTTTGCGCTACTGCGGTCGACAACTCTGAGTGTCCAAACTCCGGCCGAAGTTTCACTCCAGTTGTGGACTGTGTTGAAAGTGTAATTTTCGAAATTAGCGTAGGGATTGCCTCTGAAATCCACGTCGTTGCGTCTGGATGCGAGCTGGCTCGACGTTCCGGAAGGCGAGATAAGGTAAACCTCCAGTTCACCACGGGCACTGTGACTGACATCGAGCTTGAGGGTTACATGCTCGGCGATGATGTTGGAATTAGGGAGCAGGAATTCGATGGACCGACCTGCCGAGTTGTTGTTTGGGATGGACGCGTTGAGACCGGAGCGGGTGGATGCGACGGAAGCTTGCGGGGCGAGATTGGTCCAGGTTCCTGCCAGTTCAACAGCGGCTGTGGCATCGACGAGTCCCGCTCCGTACTCGTTGTTGAAATGGAGTCCGGCGGCGTTTGTCGTCCATCCTGCTTCGTTGGGGTTAAACTTGACTGCAGAGCGGATCAGAACTTCCTGCACATCACGCCATCCGAGTTCCGGGTTTTTCTCAAGCATCAGGGCAATGACGCCTGAAATGACCGGACAAGAGGAAGAGGTTCCGTTAAACGTGTTGGTATAGTCGCCAGCTGCGTCAGCCGAATTATTGTAGCCAGCTGTGCCAGTGCGGTCTGCGGTGGAGATACCCAGCGTATTTGATGGATCTGTGCCTCCCTTGCCGGATGGGGCGGTGATGACGACGTTCGAACCCGGTTCCGAGTAAGAACTTCTTTTACCAAGGGAAGAGGTGGCACCAACAACGATGGTGTAGATTGAACTCTTGAGTTCGCTGAAGTTAGCGTTGTCTCCGGACAACGCGCTGTTTCCAGCCGAGAATGCAAAGACCGTGCCCTTGCCATTGCGACCCGTCGTGCTCGAAGTCAGTAAAGCTGCCGCCTGCAGAGGCTCAAGCTTGTAAATTGAGCCAGTATACCCCCAGCTGTTGTTTTTAACCTGAATGACATCATTGCGGTGGTTGAAAGCATCTCCAATCTGCCTGTCTGAAATGAAATCGGTACCCGTAATAAGCCTGAGTCCGACGAGAGTCGCTCGCGGGGCCACGCCGGAAACGCCCAATCCGTTATTGCCACGGGCACCGGCCACACCTCCCACAGCCGTTCCGTGGTGTTCGTCTCCCTGTGGGTTGGGATTACCGTCCCGCCTGATGAAATCCTCGTCGATGGTTGTGTCGATGTTTCCGACGAAATCCGGATGTGAGGTCTGAATACCGCTGTCGATGATGCCGATGTTAATACCTGTGCCGAGCACACCACCGGTTTCGCCGAACTTCCAAGCGTTTTCGACATTGATGTCCGTTCCCGGCAAAGCCGCACCGCTTCTTTTAAGATGCCATTGGTTTGGGTAAAGTGAATCGTTTGGTGAAGCCATTAAGCTCGGACGCCGCCCGATGAGAACATCGGCAGAAGCGACATTGTCCTCACTGCGGACCGCGCCGATTTTTTCCAAGGCGTCCACTGGTCCGTTGGAATCAAAAACCACCCATTCGGGAGCGTATTCGGGGAAATCCAGAATCGTCAAACCGTGTTCATTGGCGAGTGCCTTTGCCTCTTCTCGGGGGATTTGCACACGGAGTTCGGAAGTGATCAATCTAAGGCCGTCAAAGGAACCTTCCTCGCCCTCGACATAGGCCAACGGGAAGACCCCTCTGGGCGCTGAAAAAGCGGCGAGGCGTTCGCCGAGGGTCTCCGGCGTAGCTATCGGGCTAAGCGGCACGATTTCGTCCGTGCCGTTCTCGCCGCGTAGGACTATCTTGTCTAGGACCAGCTTTAGTTTTTCGCCGTTCCCTTCGTTACTGTATTCCATCAGTTTTTCAGCTCGTTCACGGCGTTCTGAGCGCTTGGTAGCGAGTTCTGAATCGTCATTCGCTATAGGCTTGGAACTATTGTCCTTAGCGGAAGATTCTCCACCTGATTTCGATTGTGAAAAATCATGGTTTATCAGAAAAATACCACCAACTAGGAGGGCGAGGGCAAGTAACGCCACGATGCCGCGACGGAGGGAATTTTTAGATTTCATAATGACTGGAGTTGGACCTTAGAAACACGCTCGTAAAAAATCAAGACTGTATTCACTATGTCAACATATGTTTTTTACCAGCACCATGACGTTTTCCACATGTCGAGTGTGTGGGAAAAGATCGAAGGGCTGGACCTCTGTCAGGGCGTAGCCCGATTCCCGTAGGATCTTGTAATCCCGGACCTGGGTCGCCGGATCGCAGGAAACATAAACGATTCGCTCGGGGCCGAAGGCGATGAGCTGTGCGAGAAATTCCGGGGTGCAGCCCTTCCGTGGCGGATCGATTATCACGGCGGTTTCTGCGGGTGGGGTATCGATTTTTGCGAAAATTTCCTCTGCGTCCGCCTGCAGGATGCTGACGTTGTGCAACTGGTTGAGTGCCACGTTATTACTGGCCCATTTGGCGCCGGCCTCGTTGACCTCCACGCCCATCACTTTGGTGAAACGCCCGGCCAGGCAAAGCCCGAATAGCCCGGCCCCGCAATAGGCATCGACGAGATACTCCGCCCCACCTGCCAGCGCGTTTTCGCCCACGTAACCTGTGAATTTTTCGAGAATGAAAGGGTTGTTCTGGAAAAACTCGCCTGCTACGAAATCGAATTTCACACCACCGACCTCCTCCCGCGCGATTGCCTTGGGATCCCGGATCACCTTTCCTTGGGAGGCGCGGAGAAGCGCCGTCGCGCCGCGTTTGAACTGTCGTCCGTTAGCCCTCAGGTCCTTATGGACCTCCGGGAGCACGTCGTTGATCTCCGCCATCGCGATGGGGCAGTTTTCCACATTGAGCAACTCGCGCCTCCGCCCCACTTGGAGGAAACCGATTTCTTTCACCACGCCGTCCACGGGTTTTTCGAAATGCGGGGTGATCTTGGAGCGGTAGTTCCAGATCTGTTCCGTGCTCTCGCAGGGATTCACCTCCCGCTCCTCGCCCGCCATGTGTTTCAGCAGCTCCTTGATCTGCCGGGTCTTCCATGCGAGCTGCTTTTCATAGGAAAGATGCTGATACTGGCAGCCCCCGCACTCGCCAAACAGCGGACAACCCGGCTCCACCCGATCCGGCGATTTTTCCAAAATCTCCACCAGATCGCCCTGCGAGTGATTCTTGTCGTTGCGGAAAATCCTCGTCCGCACCAGCTCGCCCGGTAGCGCGTAAGGAACGAAAACCACCCAACCGTCCACGCGCCCGACTCCGGCACCGAGGTTTGTCAGTGAATCGATACGCAGATCGATTTCCTGATGATACTCGAAGGGGGTAGGGACGAACTTTTTCGGCGGGCGGCTGTGCATATCGAGGGCTTGGTAGGCCATTTCTCCCAAGAAAGGAACCGCGATTTAGAAATCGCGACTGCAACCGCTACGGAAGCCGAGAACGATCCGCCGTGCAGGTCGCGATTTCTAACTCGCGGTTCCTCTCTCCGTAGGAACCAACACTCACCAGTTTTCGTACTACCTCCGCCAGAGCGCCAGAAGCGCAAGGTGCAGTGGATTAAGGTTCCAGCCATGAAAAGGTGATCACGATCTCGCCATTTACCAGATCTACCGGAAAGACATCATTGCGGGAAACCATCGCCCGCGGTGATTCCGATACGGGCGAATCCTTTCGTATCGCCTTCCGGAACCGGACGGCGGGAAGTCACTTGTTCCCAAAGCGCGTCTAGCGCGGCCTGCTCGGGTTGGAAATTGTTCGCGGTGGTCGTCACGCCTGCGTCGCTCCATACTCCATTGAGATGGTTCGAAAACAACGGTTTATAAATTTCTGGCAGTAGGCGGGATCCGGCGCGGCGGCGGGGATAAGTGAGTGTCTGATAGAGAGTACCGCCTTCATTTATCAGAGAGAAAACCGGCATGCCCAAGCCTTCCGCCGTGGGGATAGGGCCGCCTTGGAGCGGTTCGGTCCCGAAGGCATATTCGAGGGCATTCGGGATGCCATCGGTATCCGGATCAGCCGCGAGCGAGCTGATGGCCGGATCGGCCAACTGGGCAGCATCGAATGATTCTCCCTGCCAGCGGGCCGTGGTGCCGACGGCGAAAATTAGCGTGAAGGGTGCGCTCAAGCCGGTGGGATTGGTCGCGCCGGGACCGAGAAATGCCGACGCCTGAAGAGTGACTCGATGGATCCCTTGCGCCGTGAAACCGAACGCGGCATGAGTATGGGAACCCGCCGAATAATAGTAGGAATTTTCGACAGACGTATCGAACGTGCTCATCCAGACGGTGGGAGGCTGGCCGGTGGTGGTGTTCCAAAGGGAGAAATGGGAGGAAGTTCCGTGCGGCGGCTGGTAATCCACAAGGGAGAGGCGTATCCAAGGGCGGGCGGTGCCCTGCGGCACACGGGTGTCCGGCGGGATATAAGCGCCGAAGGTGCCTTCCGGCTGGTCGTTCCTGAGACCCGGCCATGCCTCGCCGATGCCCGGCGTGCCCTGCACCGCGAGCCAAATCGGCTGGCCGGCACGCGCGCCGATGAATGCAAAGGCAGTACTCGGGGGTTGAGTGTGGCGTGCGCCGGATAATACGGGGTTGCCGTTCACATACGCTTTGTCCGCCAGCGGAAGGAAAGCAGTGTTGGGTTCGAAAGATTTGTCGTTGGTCTTCAGGTTGTTACTCCATTCGCCATCGGTGAAATGGCAGCGGATATCGACGTGAACTCCCAGCGGTTCAAGGCTCGCGTGAGCAAAGGCGGATGTGAAGATGGCGAAAAAAATAAGAGGTTTCATTGAAGTCCGGGAGGCTGGGCGATGTTGATGCCAGATTGGGTTTTCCGCTTCATTGCGGCAGCTGTGATGGATTCCACTCGGCCGTCGGCGAAGAGGTAGTTAGAGCGGCCTTTTGCCTCGGCGGGGTCGCCGCCGCCAAAGCGCCCGACGGAGATGTCGGCGGTGACGCCCGACCAGCTGGACCAGAGGTTTGAGTGGGTGTGATCGTTGCCTGGCCCCGGGCCAATCTCGTCGGAGCAGACGAAAGCAAGGAATGTGAGTGTCGGATTGGGAATCGCGGTCGGGCGGTTCAGCGAAGGCCCGATGGGATCTCCCCAGGCGTCAGTTTCTGGAACAAATAGAAAACTGTTCAGGATATAGCTGGTGCCGCCAGCGTCGCGGCGCTCTTTCCCGCGCGGATCGGCAGGGCAGATGCGCGTCTCATCGTATTCTCCGAGGTAGTCCTCAAGGGCGGCGATCCATGCATGATCCAGCGTTACGGTGTGAGAGGTTTCCGGATACTTGCCGCCATTATCGCCCGCGTAAGACTGCAAGGCCACGCCGATATTGCGCATGTTCGACATACTGCTCGACTCTTTTGCCTTGAGCATGAACGACCGGGAAACTGTCGCAGTCGCAGTGGCGAGAACGGCGATAATGGCTATGACAACAAGCAGCTCTACCAACGTGAAACCACTTTCCGCCCGGCGGCATCTTGAAAGTCGATCTATCCTCTTGTTCGTGTCCACGCCGAACGGATGTCGCAGATGCGACTAACATGCAATAACAAAAAGATTGTTGTTGCATATTAGTCGCAATAAGAGAATTTTTCGGCACCATGAAATACATCACTGCATTGACCCTTCCTTTCGCGCTGGCGCTAGCCCAGCCCGTTTTCGCAGCCTCCTACATCACGGGCGGCCATATTGATATCCCGGCGTTCGGTCACGATACGATCGGCGGCTTTGAACCACATATCCACAATGAAGGCGGCCCGGACGGGGCGATCATCGACGGCGTCCGCGTTGAGGGCGAATCGGAATATGAACCGAATGAACTGATCGTTCGCGTGGACCCCTCCTCGACAGTGACCCTAGGAACGACCACCTACTATTGGCTGCCAGAGACTGAAACCGCAGCAGCCAGTAACGGTGTGCCTTTCGTGGGTATCGGGTTGGAGGAGCTGAGTTCGGCCGATTGGACCGGTGTTTTGTCGCTCACATTGGTGAGTTTCAACGGACCCGGCCAATTCCGCTTGTGGCAGGAGGGCGGACTCGGCGGTGAGGTTGACTTCATCGACACTGAAAATGGCCTAGATACCTTCACTCTCGCGGCAGGTACTCACACCCACTTCAACTGGGGCTTCACCGAGCTGGGCGTGTATGAGTTGGAATTCCAGATCTCCGGCACGCACGTGGCTGACGGACTCCAAAGCGGAGCGGCCATATTCACTTACGCGGTCCCCGAGCCTTCGACCGCGCTTCTCGCCTTCGGCGGCCTGCTGCTGAGCTTCCGGCGTCGTCGCTAAAACCGGCGAATTATGATCGCAATCCGTCGGCATGATCCATGCCGACGGATTTTTTTTGTGAAACGATGAGGCTTGATCCTGGCTCGCCAGAACGGGGGCGGGATATTTCGCGGTAGACTCGAGTTCTGGAGAACGCAGCTCCGTTTCCTTTCGATTGAAATTTTCCGCGCAGCATCCAACATTGTCATGTGATCGACGCTGCCTACCCTCTCGCCCGGAAAATTCTGTTCTCCCTCGATGCCGAGGTTGCGCACCACACCAGCATGGCTGGGCTGCGCCTCGCAGAGAAAACCGGGCTCCTAAAATTGCTTTCCAAGCCGTTTCCGGAGAGTAAACCAGTCGAGCTCATGGGCTTGAAGTTTCCGAATCGTATCGGTCTCGCGGCGGGATTGGACAAGGAGGGAAACACGATCGACGCGCTCGGGCGGCTGGGATTTGGATTTGTGGAGATTGGCACGATCACCCCGCGCCCACAGGCAGGGAACCCGAAGCCGCGGCTGTTCCGGCTGATCCCGCACGAGGCGATCATCAACCGCATGGGCTTCAATAACCCCGGCATCGATGCCGGGGTGGAAAACGTCCGCGCGCACAAGTCATTCACCGGCCCCATCGGTTTCAACATCGGGAAAAACAAAGACACGCCTAATGAAAACGCCGCTGACGACTATCTCGCCTGCTTGGAAAAAGCCTATCCGGTGGCGGATTATATCGCGGTGAATCTTTCCTCGCCGAACACCCCGGGCCTGCGCGATCTGCAGGCGGCGGATTCTTCTGCGCGGCTTTTAGAGTTGTTGAAAAGCTCTCAGGAAAAACTCGCTACGAAGCACGGCAAGCGCGTGCCCATCCTGTTTAAGGTCGCCCCTGATCTGACCGACGAACAGGTCACCGATCTCGCTAAGGCGTTTCTCGACGGCGGACTCGATGGCCTGATCGCCACCAACACCACCCTCGACCGGGAACTCGTCAAAGACCATCCGTGGGCGAACGAGGCCGGCGGTCTTTCAGGGAAGCCGGTTTTCGAAAAATCGAATCACACGCTCGCCGCCTTCGCCGCCGCCTTCTCCCGGAAAATCCCCATCATCGGTGTGGGTGGCATTTCCTCAAAAGCGGATGCGGAGGAGAAATACAAAGCCGGTGCGGATCTGGTGCAGATCTATACGTCCTTCGTCTATCAGGGACCCAAGCTGGTCAGGGAGCTGGTTCTCTGATTCCTGCGCGAAACGGCAGCGTGAGCAGGAGGAATAGGATGAGCGCGAGGCCCTGCATGGCAAAGAGGTAAACGGGCCACGGGCCGAGATGGTCGATCAGGGACGGATTGTCCGGAGGGCGTGAAGCGAAAGCAAAGTTGGTTTTGAGGATGGAGTTCACCAGCAGCGCGAAGCCTTGGTAGAGGACGGTGACTCCGAATACGGTGAGCGGGGTTTTCCACCAAGGTTCCTTGGGCCTCCATTTCAGGACGATGGGGATGTAGAGTGCGGCGGCGACGATAGCGAAGTGCTGGATAAAAAAATGGATAAAGGGCAAAGCGGGCGGGCCGATGGTGATGGCCGGTGTGAGGAGCGCCTGAGTCGTGGCGGCAATGCCCCAGAAATAGGTAAGGGTGAGTAGAATGGGCTTGCGAGTGAACAATGCGAAGCCTGCGGTGATGGCGGCGAGATCGCAGAGGTGCAGCGGAATGACATTATCCAAAGCCTGGGGATGCCCTCTCCAAGCGAACAGGGCGAGCGGATAGGAAACCAGGTTCAGGAACGCGAGCAGGGCTGTTGCGATTCGTTGGTTTTTCGCTGATCGCTTTGCGAAAATAATGAGCACTGCCGTCAGGGTGAAGCCGATGGCGAGGGAGATGTAGTGCTCAGGAGTGAAGGGGCGGAAAGGCATGGGAGAGAGTCAAAAGTGCCGAGTGATCAGTGATCAGTAAAGACTGGAAGACGTTCTATTTGGCAAGCGGTCTTGGATGGGCTTTCACGAAGACTGGGGTTGGCTAAGTCGCGCCAGATCTGTAAGGTCATTGGGGCGGGCGGTGGACTGCTTGTTCCGCACGAGTTCCGTTTTTCCGATGGCCATGATCTCAAGTCCCTCCTCCGGATCATCAATGAGCGGGGGGATTCCTTCTGACTTCAAGGGTCGTTTGATAGCAGAAATTTCCATCGTAAGATCCTAAGTTGTTAGCCCGAGCTTTTCGGGATCCAGTCAGGATCGGATTTCCGCTGTGGCGGGAGGTTTGGCGAAAACCTCTTTTGCAATAGCTTGGACCTGTTGGTCGGTGACGGCGAGGAGGGTTTCGCGGGCCTCCTGGGGAGTGGGGATGTGGTTGAAAAAAAGCAGGCCTTCGCCGGCCCACGCGGCGTGGGCGGCGGTGGATTCGAAGGCGAGTTTGGATTGGGCGATGGCGAGTCGTTTGGCCCGTTCGAGTTCGCCGGGGCGAGGGCCGTTGGCGGCGAGGTCTTCGGTTTCCTTGAAAATGGTTTCTAGGGATTCCTTGCGGGAGTCGGGATCGAGCCCGGCGACGATTTGAAGGGCTCCGGTTTCGTGGAACAGGGAGGTTTCTGAGCCGATCTGATAGCAGAGGCCGCGTTCCTCTCTGAGCTCGGTGAAGAGGCGGGAGGAGGAGGATTCGCCAAGGATGAGTGAGAGCAGGCGCAGGGCGTGGCGTTCTTCAGCGTGGCGGCCGGGGGTGTGCCAGGCGAGGGCGAGCTGGAGCTGATCGGTGGGCCGGGTGTCGATGATTTCCCGGGAGGGAGAGGGAGTGTAGCCGAGCCGGAGAGCAGGTTTTCTAAACTTTTTCGGCAGGAGCGGGAGTAGGGTTTCGAGGATTTCTCCGGCGGACATCGGGCCGGCGGTGGCGATGACGAGGTCTTTGCGGAAATGGTGTTCCTTAGCGAAGTTTTTCAGGCCGGAGCGGGTGATTTTCTCGATGGATTCGAGCGAGCCGGAGATGGATTGGCCAAGGGGGTGGGAGGGCCATGTGGCCTGGGCGAGGAGGTCTCCGATGTGGTCGGAGGGACTCTCGCGTATCATGGTGATTTCCTCGCCGATGACGTCGCGCTCGAGGTCGATCTCGTGTTCGGGGAAGGTGGAGTGCCAGACCATATCGCAGAGAACCTCAATGAGGACGGGCATGAGTTCGGCTTCGCCTTGGGCCTCGTAAACGGTGTGGTCCTCGGAGGTGCAGGCATTGGCCTGGCCTCCGCCGGACTCGATGGCAAGCGTGAGCTCTTTCGCGGAGCGAGTCGCCGTGCCTTTGAAGGCCATGTGCTCGGAGAAATGCGCGAGGCCTGCGGGGATGTTTCCGGTTTCGTCGCGGGAGCCGACGGGGATATAGATCGTTAGCGCGGCGCATTCCGATTCCGGAACATACGCGTGGGCGAGGCGGGGACCGCCTGGGAGATCGTGGGTGGTGTAGGTGGCGGGCACGCCGACTACGCTAAACTTTAAGTTTTAAGTTTTAAACTCTAATGAAGAGGAAAGCGCTTAGGGACGGTTTCCTCCCTGCGCTTTTTCATAAAGTTCAGGGCGATGCGCCGCGCATACTCTTCCTTCAGGCTTTGGATGGTAGGGCGGTAGCTGAACTTCGATGGAAGGTAGCCTGACGCGGGATGATCTTAGCTCCCAGATTCCATAAATCAACTACTACGGGCAGGAGGGTTTTAGGTTTCTTGAGAATTTAAAGTTTCCAGGTCCGCAGGGGTGGTGATTTTCGGGTTGGGGGAGGTGGAGGGGATGAGTTTTACTTTCTGGCCATAGGCTTCGATGGCGGAGGCTTCATCGGTGACAAGGATCTCGTTTGCCAGAATGTGTTTGTAGGCGGCGTGGATGAGATTGGCTTGGAAAATTTGGGGAGTTTCCATGAACCAGAGGTCTTTGCGTGTGACGGCTTCAGTTGTGAAATCAGATTTATCGGAGCGCTTGAGAGTTTCAGTCACGCGGCGGGCGAGTGAAGCGGCGCGGTGTTCGTGGGCTGCTGCGATGGTGGCGAGGATGTCGGCTTGGGAAACGAGAGGGCGCGCGGCGTCGTGGATGGCGATGAATTCGGCATCCGGGGATACAGCGGCAAGGCCCCTGGCGACGGAAAGGTGGCGTTCCGCTCCGCCATCGGTGCGGCGGACGGGTTTGGTGAAAGTTGTTTCGTCCAGCAGTGTCATGCGTTCCGGCGGCGCGACGAGGATGATTTCGGTAACCAAATCACAGGCGAGGAAAATATCGAGCGTGCGGGCGAGGACGGGCTTACCGCGGAGGGAGGCGGCGAGTTTGTCGAAGCCCATGCGTTGGCTGGAACCGGCTGCGACGATGATGGCGGAGACTTTGATCATGCTCTATTGGGATGATTAACGGCCAGGACACCGGTTTAGCCAAGCTCTGGGGCAAAAGAAAAGCCCCTTCCGGAAATGGGAGGGACTTTGTAAATTTGAGGATTCGGATCAGGCGAGCGCCAGAAGTTTGGACTTGAGCATGTCCTTGGTGACGTTTGCTCCGACGATCTGGTCTTTTACTTCGCCGTTTTTGAAGAACAGGAGAAGCGGGATGGATTTGATGTTGTATTTCACCGCGAGATTGCGTGCTTCGTCGATGTTGACTTTAACGATCTTAGCTTGGCCTTCGACGTCGCCGGAAAGCTGGTCGAGGATGGGCCCGATCATTTTACAAGGACCGCACCATTCGGCCCAAAAATCGACGAGGACGGGTAGATCGGAATCGATCACTTCTGATTGGAAATTATCTTCTGTTAGGTTAAGTGCCATAGAAAGAAGGTGAAACCCGCCGGATGATCCGTCAAGGGCATGAAACGAAAAATCCTCCGTTTCCCATCAGGTCTGATAGACCCGTGGAAACCGAGGAGATTGAGGTTGAGCTCCAGCTTACTGGAGGTTCACGCCGAGGTAAGCGAGGTAGACGACAGCACCGGCAAGCAGGGTATTGATAATTCCAAGGATCATGTTAAAGGATGATTGAGGGTTGAGCGACTATTCGAGGAGTTGCGACCAATCGCCGGGTGTTTCAGCGTCTGGTGCGCCGATCCAGATTTTGGTGACTTTAAGTTGTAAGCTGAGAACGACGATCGCGGCAACAAGGCCGACGCCAGCGAGGATTTTGGCAAATGTACCCGCACCTGACTCGTCTTCCTCTTCCACGAGTGTGTTAAGAGTGGGTTTCTGGGTGGCTCCAGAGCTGGAAGGGGTGAGTGGCTTGGTTGGTGGATTCAGTGCCACGGTCGCCTTAGGTAGGGAGACTGTCGGCTTGTTGCCTTCTCCCGGGTTTGTGCCCCCGCCAGGCAGTGGAGCGTTGGCGGTCCTCAGGGCGATAGTCGGAGCGCCAACCGGAGAGTTTGAGGTAGCGAGCCTGATCGTTGGAGCGCCCGGTCGGATTGTGCCGCCGGCGGTTCTGAGAGGGATCGTAGGTGCCGGAGCTGGCCTTGGAGTGGTTGGGGCACCCGAAGAAGGGGTCGATACCATGGGAACCGAGGGGATCGGCGGCTTTGGCGGAGCAACAGCGGGAGGTGTCGGCGGCTTCGTCGGCGCGGTGGGAGGTGGGGTCGCAGGCAGTGTCGCGGACGGGACTGCTGGCGGTGCGTCGGAGGCCTTGAGGGTCACGCGAACCGTTTCTTTTTTCAAAGGCACGCTGGAAGTCTGCTTGGACATCGGATCGGGAGCCTTGAGGGTCACGCGAACCGTTTCCTTTTTCAAAGGCACGCTGGAAGTTTGCTTGGACGGAGGGTTGTTTTCGTTTTCGTTTTCACTCATGCGCGGTGGTTTTTTTTCTGAAAAGAAGAGTAACGCAATTTACCCCCCCTCTGTCAAACTCGCATCTCTGAAATATGGGGAGACCGGATTTCTGTCTGCAATCCGTGGCTTGGGAAAATCGCCCACTGTTGGGCTTCAAATAGCGTAAACAAGCGCGTAGCTGGGCGTCCGGGTTACCTCTCAGTGTCTATTTGTTCAACTGGATCCGGTGACTGCGGAAGCGTGGTGAGGATGCGTTCGCCCATCCAGAAGAGACCGGCAATGGCGACGACAACGGACCCGAATGTTTGGACAGATTTGGACCATTTCCTGAAAGGTATTAGTATTAGAAAGGCGCAGATGAGGACGCTGATCTGAGCAAGTTCAACGCCGATATTAAAGGAAATCAGGGGGAGGGCGACCTGGTGGCCGGTAAGATCGCCGAGATTTTCCCTGAGGACTCCGGCGAAGCCTAGGCCGTGAAGGAGTCCGAAGCCAAAAACGAGGAACAGCCGTGACGGTTTGAGTTTTTTAACGATCAGGTTCTCGATTCCGACCCACGCGATACTGGCGGCGATAAGAATTTCGACAAGGATCGATGGAAGCGTGATAAACCCCAGAATAGCGAGGGCGAGGGTGATCGAGTGGGCTACAGTGAAGATGAGCGATTGGGCCATCAGGGGTTTCCAGCGCGGCGCCAATAAAAACAGGCCGAGAATAAAGAGCAGGTGGTCGAGGCCGAGGGGGATGACGTGGCGATACCCGGAAATGACCCAGCTTTCGGCTTGAGCGGAACGGGAGGGAGTGGTCGGCGTGGCTTCTCTCGCATGAGCGTCCCCTTCTGGCCCATCTGCCGGAGCGGCGACGGCGAGCAGTGTGTCGGACGTGCCCGAGGAAATGCTGAGCAGGCCGATGTCATCGCCTTCTTCGATAATAATGATGAGCGCGGATTCCTGGTCGTCGTGCCAGAAGGCATTGAGTTTCCCGGGGCCGGGTTGTTGATCGAAGGAGATCTCGGCTTTCATCAACGCCCAGCCGCCGGCTTCCGGTGGTAGGACGAGGGGATCTTGCTCAAACTCCGGGAAGTGGATCTCCCACGGCAGTTCCTTGCCGTTGTATTTGAGGGTGAGGAGCCTGCGCAAGGTGCGTTCGGCCTCTGTGACGATCTGTTCCCGCTTGGCTTCGGGATAGGCCATGACGTCTTTCCTGAAAAGTGGTGGTGCGCCCTCCACGCCGCGCGATTCAGGCAGCATGTAGGCGATGTCGAGCAGGCCTTCGAGTTTCCACTTCCCATCGGTCCGCAGGAGTTCGAACTCCACGGAATCGACCTGGTGGGCGCTGGTGCGAGGGGAAATCAGAAACAATGTGAGCAGGGGAAGAGCGAGCAGGAAGTATCTCATTTTGTGGGGCGGAAGTATTGACGATGACTTGCTTCTGGCAAGCCGTATCAAAGAATCAGGCCGATCACTTCTGGACGACTTTAAGCCTCGTGAAAAGCTTCGGAGAGTTCCGGCTGTAACTGACCATGACTTCTATAAATCCGTCGAGCGGGATTCCCTCCGAAACGTTCGCAGCGAAGTCGCCAGTCCAAACGCCGCCCGATTCACGGCTGGCGAGGTCGTCCCAGTGAACCAAATCATCGCTTTCCTGCCAGATAAACCTCACGTCTTCAGGAGGTGAAATAGGACGCATGAAAAAAGATCCGTTCGGTGCGAGAGCAGGCAGTCGACCGCCGCCCCCCGATCCGACAGGAATTTTCAGCGAGTATGCCAGCAAGTTCGGGATTCCGTTGCCTGCGGGCGTGGCAGTTTCGAGAGCGGCGTTTCCCGAGTATCCCTGATAGGATATCCATTCGGAAAAGCTGTTTGGCGAAAGCATGAATGCGTAGGCGGCTCCGGAATTTGAGCTGGTGTCCGTTGCTCCATTCTCGCCGGGGGAGGATGCAAAAATCTGCATTCCGGAAATGCTGACCGCTGCACCGTAACCATCACCCGCGCCGGGATTCGTTGCGGAGATGGCGCTGGCCAATCCCCAGCCCGAAGTGCTGCGGTGGAAGCTCCACGCTCCCCCTGCGTTGTTGCCCGCGGTATCTTGTCCGGGCGCGCCGCAGACAATGCGTTCGCCGTCAGATGAGACGGATTTTCCGAACTCGGCGGTGGCGGAAGGCGTCGCGGCTTTTAATCGAGTTTCCTGCGTCCATCTGCCACCATTCTTTTGGAAAACGTAGGCAGCTCCAGAGCCGTTTTCTATATCGTCCTCACCCCGGGCACCGATCACTAAGCCGTTTCCCATGGCGAGTGACGTGCCGAAAAAATCCCCGGTGGCCGCGTCGGAGGCACGCAGAATTTGTTGCTCTGCCCAGCCTTGGGTTCCCTTTTCAAAAACATACACAGCACCGGCTTCCGCCCCGCCGTCGTCCTCGAAAGGAGCGCCAACGGCGACGATGGTTCCAGAGATCGCGACCGAGGTTCCGAACTCATCGAGTGCACTGGCGTTGGAAGCTTTGAGGTATCTGTTTTCCGCCCAGGTTCCGTTTGATCTGGAAAATACGTAGGCAGCCCCTGAATCTAGCAAGGCATCTCCAGCCCCAGCTTCAAAACGCGCACCAACAACAACCGTGTCCCCGTCGATCGCGACCGAGTGCCCGAAATTGTCGCTACCACCGGTGTTTGATCCGGCAAGCATCTGTTGCTGGTTCCAGACTCCGTTTTCTCTGGTGAAAATGTAGGCTGCCCCCGAGGGATCGACGAAGAAACTACCTGCGGAGTTTCCGTATGTTGGTGAACCAACAATGATCGTGTCGCCTGAAATCGCGACGGAACTCCCGAAGTAGAATTCGAAATCACGATTGGGTGCTTTGAGATAGCCTTGGAAAACCCATTGCCCGGCCACACGGACAAATACATAAGCGGCACCGGAATCAGTCAGTGAATTGTCTGCCTGATCCGAGGCGGAACCGCCATCCTCCTTCGGTGCACCGATCACTAGCGTGTCACCGTCCGTGGCCATGGCGGAGCCGAAGTCATCGTTCGCATCCACCACCGGAGCGCGTAACTGTTGGTCCGCATTTGCCGGGCTGGCGAATAGCAGGAAAGCTGGGAAAATCGCCTTCATCTCAATCGATCCGATCCGAAGTTATCACCTGTTCGAGCATTTCGATAGGAACATCCTGACCGCGCGAATACACGCCGGCATACATGTCCACTCTCGCGTCCTCGCGCTTGGTTGGGCTTGGGATCAGGTCCGTCCATTGCTCACCGATGTCCGCACGTCCCGCCTGTCCCATCGCATCAGCGACCAGCCCGAAGGCCATATCATACCTCGAAAAATCCGCTTGTTCCGAAAGCCATGCGGAGGCTGCCTCCGGTTCGGTGACCAGCCAGAGAAAGAGGATTTCATTCGCGCGTTTGTAGTCGAATGTATCTTCCTTTCCGAAGGCGATAGAGACTTCGGCGGAGTGATCAATCTCGCGATCCAGCGCTTGTGAATCTGGAGGGACGGCGGCCTCGAGAACAGGCAGGCTGGCAGCAAGAAGCCCATCGGGTAATTTCGCACCGAGCCAAAATTTCTCCCGGCTGGCCTCAACGGAAGTATCGGAATCCTTGCCCCGGTCCGCGAACTTCGTATCGAGATTGGTTCCTTGAACGTCGGGCTTCTCATTAGGTTTCGTGATGGGATTTTGCTGTTGCTGGCGATCCCTAACCCCTTTGGAAAGACCCTTGCTTGATCGCTTTTCAGCCAACCTAGCGGCGTGTGTTTTTAATTCGGATGGTTTCGTGGAAACCATCATCAAGCAAACTCCGGCGCATAGTATCGCGATTGGAACGAGGAATTTTTTCTCAAACACGGGATGGAACTGGTTGGACATGGTCGTGGCTAGACTCGGTTGTTAGATTCTGCTCTTGGATTCCGTCGAAGCGTAGCAAGCGGGCGCTATTGAAAATTACGAAGAACGCGGAGAACTCGTGGAAGAATGCGGCAACAATTGGGTTCACGTGGCCAAGCGAAGAAAGGACGATTGCGGCGATGATGAAGACGAATCCACAGAGTAGATTCTGGTTGATGGTGCCAACGGTTTTCGCGGAGAGCAGGATGAGATCGGGTAGGCGGCGGAGGTCGTGATTCATAAGGGCCACATCGGCGGTATGGATGGCGACTTCGTTGCCAAGCGCTCCCATCGCGACGCCGAGATCGCCTTCGGCAAGTGCCGGGGCGTCGTTCAGTCCGTCGCCGACCACCATCACTTTGTGGCCCTTTTCGCGTAGCTCGCGGATGCGGGCAAGCTTGTCCTCGGGCAGGCAGTTGGCTTGGAAATTTTCGATTCCCACACTGCGTGCGATGGCAGCGGCGACAGGTTCGCGGTCGCCGGTGAGCATCAGGAACTCGGTGATACCGATGGAGCGGAACCTCTCGATGGCCTCACGTGCCTCGGGACGGACCTGGTCGGCGAGGAGGAAATCGGCGATGTGCTTTCCGTCGACTGCCAAGGAGACGAGACTGAAACAACCGGGATCGCCGCCCGCGATTTGGATCCCTTCCGAGGCGAGCCATGTCTGGCGGCCAATGAGCACGGAGCGACCTTCGACCGAGCCTTTCAGGCCTTTCCCTGAAATCTCTTCCAGTTCGGAAACCTCGGGTAAATCATCCGCGTACGAGGCGGTGATCGCGGCTGCGACCGGATGTTTTGAATGGCTCTCGAGTGCGGCAGCAAAGCGTTTCGCGGCAGCTTCGTCCGTCCAACCGCCGTGGAGGAGCGTTTCCTCGACCGCGAGTTTCCCTTGAGTGAGGGTGCCGGTTTTATCAAAGACGACTGTATCGATCATGCGTCCCATTTCGAGGTGACGGGTTCCCTTGATCAGGAGCCCGAGCCGCGACGCACTGGCGATGGCACTAACCATTGCGGAAGGGCTTGCGAGAACGAAGGCGCAGGGAATTGCGACAACCAACACCGAGATTGCGCGTTCGATATCGCGGGTGAAGAAAAATACCGAAGCGGCAATCAGCAGGATGAGCGGAGTGTAGTAGCGCGCGTAGTCCTCGGTCATCCGCATGATCGGAGCTTCGGAGTTTTTGGCCTCCTCGACGATGTTCTGGACCCGTCCGAGTATGGTTTCTTCGCCCGAGCCGGTGACCTCGGCAGTGAGGATTCCATTGAGGTTCGTAGTTCCCGCGAAAATTTTTGATCCTGCGGAAACTTCAACAGGAACCGATTCCCCGGTGATCGATGATTGGTCGATCATCGCCTCGCCGCTCAGCACGGTGCCGTCTGCGGGAATCGAATCGCCGGGGCGGACGCGCACGGTATCGCCTGGAGTCAGCTCGGATGAATCGATCTCGATCTCGCCTTCTTCGGTGATTTTCTTCGCACGCACACGGGCGAGATTGCGCAGTTTGGCGAGCGCGAACTCCACGCCGATGACCGTCCTTGCCTCAATCATCTGGCCGAAGACAAGGATGATCGCTACCACACCGCCGGTCACGTAACGACCGGTCCCGAGGCAGGCGGCGAGCGCGAGCAGCACGTATTGGTCCATGTAGAATTGGGTCGCTGCGAAGCCTGTGGAGCGGATCGAGGTGACCGTGTCATAAAGGATAGGCAGGGCGATCATTACCGCTCCGATCAGGGCGAAGGTTTCCGAGATGCCCGGTTGATCCGGGCGGAGGAAGCGTAATAGGACACCTGTTAGAATAAAGGCGGTGGAGATAAAAAGCAGAATCAGCCGACGCCGCATTTCAGGATCAAGCGAGTAGGTGGAGGTCATGGTTCAACGTAGGAATTCAGGTGAAGGCTCCACCATGATGGTTGGGCGGGCGCGGTCGGCGGGCAGAAGTGCGCGGGAATTCACCTCACGCATGACGGAATCGTAGCTATCCCAATAGAGGCGGTCGGCATTGAGGACGGGGGCTTTGCGGAACTCTGCTTGGAAGGCGTTGAAGGCGCGGGCTTCGCCAGTGGCGGTGGAGACGATCGCATTTGCGGCGCCGGAGGTGCGGGAAAGCATCTGGGCGGTTTCAGAAGCGGTCGCGCGCTGGCTGCGGTCGCGATGGGCGGCGGCGTTTTCGAGTAGGGTTTTGGCAAACTGGCGGGCATTGATCACGTCCTCAAAAGCGGCGAGAACTTGGGTTGGCGGAGTCAGGGAGCGAATTTCTAGGTTGGTGATTTTTACGCCTAGCCCGAGGGTTTGCGACTCTTCCTGGACCGATGCGACCACGGCGGAGATCAGTTTTTCCCGACCGGATGTCAGGCTGTTGTCGATGATGTCGGAAGCGAGGTTTCGGGTGAGTCCGCGGTAGGCTAGCCGGCTGAGAAGCTCGCGCACGGTTTCGCCGGAGGAAAAATAATCAAAAGGCTGGGCGATGCGGTAGCGCAGGGTGAAGAGGCCTTGGATCACATTGGTATCGCCGGTGACTGTGTAGCCATCGGCGACGGGATCGAGGAAATCGCCCCACAGTTTTTCGGTCATCATCTGGCCCATACCCCCTTCGATATTGCGTTCCTTGCGCTCGGCCGCGGTCATTTCTCGTTGGCGCTCGAAGCTCTCGCGCTTTTCTCCGGTCGCCATCCAGTGGTCGAGTGGGACGCTGATTTCACGGTCGGTTTGGAAAACGATCACCACGTCGAAAGGCGATGGCATCGCAATCAGCATTCCGGGCTGGTGGATCTTGGGTTGGAGTTTTCCAAGCCGCATAACCAAGGCGTTTTCCGAGGGCTGGATGTTACGAATACCAGAGAAGCCGTAGATGATCAGAAGCACGGTGAGAATCCACTTCGCGACCGGGGTGAGCCGCTTGAGGAAAATCAGCAACGCCTCGACGAGGCGGCCTTGTTCGCGGAGATTCGTCATGGGTTTTTAACTTGGTTTAGGGGTTCCGGGCGGGCGGGCTCGGTGGGAAGGACTGGCTCGGTTTTCTGCGGGGAAACGAACTGCATCGGGTCGGCGGAGGCTTCAGTTTGCAGGAGGTTAAAAGGAGAGGAGTTCGTATCGAGCACAAGGGTTGTGTTTTTATCGACGACTGCGCGCAGGCTTTGGAGCGAGCGGAGGAAGCGGTAGAAATCGATGTCCTTGCCGTGGGCGTCCGCGTAGATGCCCGCCGCTTCGGCCTCGGCCTTGCCGCGCAATTCTTCGGCGGTTTTGCGGGCTTCTGCGATGAGGTTGCGGGCTTCGGTATCGGCCACGGTCTTGATGCGGTCAGACTCCGCCTTGCCCTCGGCGCGGTAGGTGGATGCCTCGCGTTTCCGTTCCGAGCGCATACGCCGGAAAACGGATTCGGTGTTTCCTTTGGGCAGCTTGATCTCGGTGATTCCGACGCGGATGAGGTCGACTCCGAAGTGCTCCTCGGCATCCGCTGCGGCGAGGGCGAGCATCTCGTTTTCCATTTTTTCAATGCGGTTGCCTTCGGTCGCGATCAATGCGGAGAAATCGTTTCTGCCGATCACCGAGTTGCGCATGCTGGTGAGCAGGGAATCGATTTTCTCGGACGCGCGCTCCGAGGTTTCGACGTTGTTGAGAAATTTCAACGGATCGGAAACGCGCCATGCGAAATACATCGGAATGATGACGTTGCGTTTGTCGCGCGTCAGGGTTTCGGAAATCCGGATCTCGCCGTGCTGGAGGCGGGTATCGATGAATTTGACCCGCTCGATCGGTGCGGGGAGGTGGAAATACCAACCGGCCTTCTCGATGGTGCGCATGGGCTTTCCGAAGCGGACGATGATCGCGTCTTCGTTCTCGTTCACGATCGCGCCGGAGGAGGCGAGGAACACGACGACACCGATCGCGGCAAACATCGTGAGGCGTAGAAAGGTGGAACTTTTTCCGGCTGGGGCTTCTTCCGTTTCTTCGGTCATGGTGGGTTCATTCGGTTTCATTCAGGTCGGGATCCAGCTGGTTCATATTGACGGCGGGTAGTTCGCCTTTGCCACGCATGAGGAAGCCTTCGATTTCCATGTCGAAGGCGCTGCGGAATCCGGGGATATCCGGCACCAGCGTTTGTTTTTCGGGGAGCGAGGCATTGATGAAATCGGGATTGAGCACTTTGCGCAGGTCGATGTAGGCGGGGAGCTCGCTTTGAAAGCGCGTGTCCATCACCAGCTTCTTCGCGCCGGAAAGCGTGTCATCGATGGCTTGGAAGCTTTCGCGAATGCGGGCGGCTTCGGGGTTCTTGTTGAAGGCTGTGGCAAGCATCGTGAAACGGGCAGTTTGGCCCTGTGCACGGAGGACCCGGCTGGCGCTCTTCTGGCGGGCTTCAAGATCGGTCTGAAATGCCGTGGCGCGGGCGCGGGGGAGGGTTTGGTTGGCCTGTGCTTCGGCAGTGTGGATCTGGGCTTCCTTGTCTTCCATTGCGGACATGACTTCCTGGAAAGCTCCCGCAGCCTCGACCGGAGGATGAATATCGCGCAGGTAGACTTCAACGATTTCAATCCCGCTTTCCCGCTGGTCGAGAGCGCTCTGAAGATCTTTTTTCAAACGTGCGCGCAGCTCCTCGCGGCGGGTCGTCATAATCTCGAAGGACGACAGTCGCACCGCTTCCTGAAGCAGCGCACGGCGGGCGAGACTGGCGAGAAGGTCACCGGAGTCGTTGAGATTTTTCGCATGGGCGACGGGATCGGAAATGCGATGCAAGATCGGAACGCTGATGGCGAGGAAATCATCGCCGCCACCGACGAGGATATGTTCCTCGCCAATGTAGTGTGATTTTTCCCAAAGGATGGGCTCACCAGGATCGCTCTGGAAACCGAGCGTGAGCGTTTCGAAGCGGGAGGTGGACACGGCTTCGACTGCGGCGAAGGGTTTGGGCAAGGTGATGTGGAGGCCGGGTTCAAGGGGGCTGTACGACATCGCGCCAAAGGTGCGCAACACGCCTTTGTGGCCGTGGGGAATTTCGTGAAAGCCGGAGGCAATCCACGCCATGCCGCCGACGCATAGGACCATTGGCAGGACCGCGCGGCGCACGGTGGGCCACATCCACATTTCAGGAAGTTTCAGAGCGAAGGCGTCTTCAAATTCCTCGCGAGAGGGGAAGGCGGCGTTGTAGGGAGCGCCCCACCATTTTGTGAAAAAGAAGACCTCAAGCGGGGGGGACTCATGCCACATGCGGCGCGGAATGTAGAGCCGGGCAATGGCACGAATCAGCGTTTCCCCGACAGAAAGTATAGTGAGAAAACCGAGGCCGAGTGCGAGGAAATGATGGAACGGAGTTTTGAGGTAAACCTCGGTGAAGAGGACTGCCGCAGCGATGATGTGGAGGACGGAAAGCAGACGCCAGTGGCCGAGTTGCGCCGCGAAATCAGGTGAGGTCTCGGCTTCGTTCGCATGGCGGAGACCTCGGAAAATCTCAAGGAAAGCGAGGAGCGCGCCGGCGAGAAGCAGGATGACAGGGATGGTTGCTGGAACCGCTTGGTGCGGAGAAGTTGGGAAGGTGGAAAGAAAGTGGGGAAGCGAGAGCCAAAGGATCGCAACGGCAAAAAGGCCGGAAAGAAACAGGACGGATCGACGGAGCGAATCGGTAAGGGTTTTGTGAAAAGAGCCCGCACGCCGCAGAATATTGTTTGGCAGACGTGGCGAGTTCGGCTTTGAGAAAGGACGGAGCAAACGGTTCAGAGATAGCCCGAAATGCCAGATAAGAAAAGCTAGAGGGACAGCGAGCCAAGCCAGGCCTCCAAACCACAGGCCGGCGGAAACAAGCGCTGTTTCCACAATCAGGAAAGCGCTGAGCGTTAATGAATGGTTGTTAGGAGAGGGGGTCATTGACCGAGGATTCAGAGGGAGAAGAAGGCCCCGGCCGGAATGGAACCGACCGGGACCCCAGTATGACTGAGAAACCAGTAGATTATGGGATGGCACGCATCAGGAGAACCTGGCCGTCCTCGTTGAGGGTATCCAGTGCATCGGGGACGCTAAGCGATCCACCGCTACCGTCAGGGACGTTGGTGCGGATGGACTTTTTGGTTGCAGGCGGGTCGACGGGGTTGCCGCTACCATCGAGCACGTCGACCGTCTGGTCGTGCGCCTGGATATTGATGACGAATGTGCCGTCTCCGAACACATGGCTTGTATCGATCACGCCGGAGCATTCCCAACGGCCTGCTGCGAGGGAGCCGTGGCCGTCGCGCCCTTCCACGTAGGAGTAGTTGAAGGTCGCCTGGAGCTTGGCTGCCATTCCGTTGTTGCGGTCGAGTGTCCAGACACCACCGTTGCGGTTGTATTGGGAGAAGATCTCGTCGGCAGGGCTGTTGCGGTCTTCGCAGACCACGATGAAGCCCTTGCTAACGGCGATGTTGTCGATGCTGACAGGGTAGTCGGTGCCGTTCGCAACGACTCCGCCGGTGTAGCTTGCGTTGGTTTGAGGTCCGCCGTTTGCGGTGAAGTATGGACCAAAGTAAGTGTCAGTGTAGCTGCCGCCCGGTTTGGCGATAAGCTCTGCGTTATAGACGAGGCCAAGCTTTCCGTCACCGGTTGGATTCACAGGATCCATGGTGACCTCGTAGAGACGACCAAGGGTGTTCGCACCGCTGCCACCGGTCGCGCCCACGAAAAGGGTGCGGGTAGGTTTGGCAGGATCGAATTCGCAATCCTCAACGCGTGCAAAAGCAAAACCGCCCGCCGCATCGGCTGCAACTTTCAGCTCGCTGCTGTTGAGTGCTTCGGCACCCGGCATCTCGACCCATTCAGTGTCGATGGCGTTTGCGGAGCCGGTCAGGGTGAGCGTTCCGTTGTTCGCCTGGAGGGCGGAATTTGCGGAAGCTCCTCTTGCGGCAAGCACGTAGGTTTTCCCGGAGGCAAGGCCGTTCTTGGCGATGGGATCGGTGCCGGAGCGGCTTTTTTCACCGACGAACATGTAAACGTAGGAGGGATAACCGGCGTCCTCGGTGGAGATCACGACAGTGTTCCGGTCACGGCGAGGCTGAACGAGGGTTGTTTCACGGGCGATGCGCCCAAGAACTGGGAGCGTGTGCATTTTTCCATCGACGACAGCCACGGCCATGGCGCCGCCACCATTCGCATCGTTGTCATAGACGCCGCCAAGTCCGCTTTCCTCGTTGGTGAAGAAAAACGGGCGATCGAGACCTTGCGCACGGCCGGAGAAGGACCCGGAGCAGAAGCGGGAAAACGCGGTGGCGGAATCCTCGTCGGGGTTGGCGATTTCCTGAACCGGATCCTTGCCGTTGTCTAGTATGACTGAGCTGTGTGCAAGACCCGCCTCGATCACGCTGCCGTCAGCATCAAGAGAGAAACGGGAAACGTAGGCTCCCTTGAGTTTCTTTGCAGCGCCGGGGATTGGCTGGGTGGCAACACTGTTCGGGAATTCGTGGGCGACGTAAAGCACGCGCTCGCCGGTAACACGGTCCCTGTTGATGCCCATGGCGTCAGGGATACCGGTGAAGCGGTATTGCTCGCCGGAGGTCGCCCCGGTCATTGGCAATAAGTCACCGACGGTGATCAGCGGTTCGAAGGAGAAGTCCGTGTTTACCGAAGGTGCGAAGTAGGATGACTCGGTGGTCATGATACCTGCGTGAAGACCGGTGGTTGCGAGACCGGCGGCAAGGAGTGTGGAGTATTTCATAATGTTATTTTTATATGTTTGTTGGAGGTGAAATTCAGAAATTGCGACGACGGCGGAAAGCCATCAGGGAGGCGGCCAGGCCAGCGAGAACGGAAACCGAAGGTTCGGGAACGGCAGCGAGCGAGACGACTCCGTCATCGGAGAATCCTCCGATGAGTGAGGCAGTACCGGAGCCGGTGTTAATGGAGTAGAGCTCGGTCGTGGAACCGTCCGTGGAAAGCGCCGCGAAGGCGCTGCCATCGGCAAGCACGGTGATTTCGCCCACTCCGGTAACGTCAAGGCCCAGAGAGCCGACGGTGAAAAGCTCGGCAAAAGCGGGATCGAAGTACTGGCCGAGGATGTCGAGTTCAGAGTCCAGCACATACGTTTCGAAGAAAACCGGATCCACCGCGAAACCAAAGAGGCTGGGGGTGGATGAGAAATTCGCGTCTCCCGGTGCGAATGCGCTCGTCGAGCTGGCGAGGCCGCTGCCATCAGTGGCGAATGTGGCGAACTCCGCTGCGGTGCTCCCTGCGAAAACGAGTTTGCCGCTGGATGGATCGTAGCCGAAGCCGGCATCGAAGCTGGACAGGGCGAGGGTGCTGGCAATCAGGCTAGCCGATCCGCTCAGCGAGATCGAGTAGAGGTTTGCCGAGGTGTCGAGTCCGTAATGGAGTCCATTGTCGCGGTTATAGGCGATATTGGTGATGAAGTTGCCGTTCTGTGTGCCGCTGATCGGATTGTTGGAAACATAACTGCCCGGTGAATTCGAATCGAATGTCACCAGATTGTTCGTTCCCGTCACTCCCACCAGCAGTGCTGCGTTTGCACCGGTGGCAAAGCCGGATGCGAGCGCGATTGCGATGATCGAATTTTTCATTAGTTAAACAGGGTTGTTAGGAAATGTCCCGGAGACGCGGATCGCCCCCTGAGATGGAACGAAAGAAACAGGAAGGATGCGCTGCTGGGAAAGACTTCTGAGTGACCATTTCGACAGTGAGTTTTACGTCACAAATACCCGGGCACGACGGTACAGCGTGTGTCACATAAATCCGCCGAGATCCCTAACAGAAGGATGCGAAACGCCTCACTTCAATCGGCTGGAAGGATTTTCTAGAAGATCTAGTTCTCAGAGGGTGAACTCGCCATCATCATCGATTCCGTGCCAGCCGAGGCGGCCGAAAGCACGGTAGATGCATAGCACGATCTCACCGTCTTCTTCGTCCGCGGCGTGCTCGATGGTGGCTGAGGAGGAGAGTTCCGTGCCAGCCGAGGCGGCCGAAAGCACGGTAGATGCATAGCACGATTTCGCCGTCTTCTTCGTCCGCGGCGTGCTCGATGGTGGCTGAGGAGGAGAGGCCGCTGTTCGATTCGATGGCGATAACCGTGCCGAAACCCTCGAGGTAGATCCAGTCGCCCCATGCTTTCGATTCGAGGCGTGGCTCGAGATGTTCTTTCTTCAATGAGGCGAGCACTTCGTCGAGGGTGCTTGGAGTGGATGAGTCAGAAATTTGAAGAATGGTTTCCATAAGGCGGAATTCAGGATAGATGAGGCTTCGGGATGGGTCTAGGAGGAAGTGTCCCTTGACATATCGGCCGATGTGGTGGGCGGTGTGGCATTGAGGAGTCGTGAGTAATGGCCGTCAGCTCCGTAAAGTTCGTTGTGTGTCCCTTGCTCGACGAGATGGCCACGATCCAGGACGCAGATGAGATCCGCATCGCGGATGGTGGAGAGGCGGTGGGCGATAATGAAGGAGGTGCGGTCCGCACGAAGGTTGTCGAGGGCCTGCTGGACGAGGCGCTCGGTGGTGTTGTCGAGCGCGGAGGTGGCTTCGTCTAACAGAAGTATTGGAGGATTTTTGAGGAGTGCGCGGGCGATAGAGATACGTTGTTTTTCGCCTCCGGAAAAGCGGATGCCGCGCTCGCCGACAATCGTGTCGAGTTGTTCGGGGAGTTCGCGAACGAAGCTCGCGGCGTTGGCAGCTTCGAGGGTATTCCAAAGCTCTTCGTCGCTGGCATCTTCTTTCGCGAGAATAAGATTTTCCCGTATGGTGGTGTTGAAGAGAAACGGCTCCTGGGTGACGAAGCCGGCGTTGTCGCGCAGCCATTCCTTGGAGATTCCGGAAATAGGCGATCCATCTAACAGAATGGTTCCGGAGGTCGGTTCATAGAAACGCGAGAGCAGGTTGAGGATCGTGGATTTTCCCGAGCCCGTCGCGCCGACCAGGGCGATCGTCTGGCCCGGTAAGGCGGTGAGGCTGATGTCTTGCAAGGCGGGAGTTTCATCGTCGTAGGAAAACGAAACATCACGGAACTCGATTTTGCCGGTCAAGCTTGTCGGGCGCTTGCCTTCGGTGAGGTGGGTTTCGTCAGGGATGTCGATGATCGTAAAAACGCGTTTTGCAGATACTAGGCCTTTAGTAAATGTTTGGGAAAGCGGGTTGATGCGAGAGATGGGATCGAAGAGGAAGCCCCATGCGACGAGGAAGGCGATGACGGTTCCGGGTGAGAGTTGGCCGTTGAGCGTCCAGTAAGCTCCGAAGGCGACCATCAGGATGATGCCGGATTCCGCGATGAAAGAGACTGTTGGCCAGACGACTGCTTGGCCTTTCATGACGTCCATGTGTTTGTCGCCGAGGTGTCGCGAGGCTTTGTCGAAATCGGAGAGAGTCTGCGGTTCGATCGTGTAGGCCTTGATCTGGCGTATTCCGGCGAGCTTGTCGTGCAGGGTTGCGTTGAGCGCTGAGGAAGCTTCCGAAGAGGCGCGCCATTTCGGTTCCGCCTTTTTCGCCCACCAAGCGGTTAGCGCGCCGATGAATGGGAGCGGGAGCAGGGTGATGAGCGTCAGCTCCCATGAGTGGTAGAGCAGATAGCCCATCACGATCAGAAACTGGAGCACCGCGGCGAGTGCTTGATCGATACCTTCGATGATCACTCGGTCCATTGTCGGCACGTCGTCGGCGACCCGGGACATGATTTCTCCAGAGGAGTTTTTATCAAACCACTTGATCGGGAGCCGTTGGAGTTTGTCGTAGAGTTCGACGCGGATGACGTGAGTGAGTTTCAGCTCGAGGTGGTTGTTCAGGTAGCTGCGCAGGGTGAAAAGGATCTGCCGGGCGAGGATGGCGCCCGCGCCGATGAGCGCGGTGGAGAGGATGAGATCTGGGCGGTTTTTCCCAATGATCGTATCGATGAAGCGCATCGTGATCGCAGGGAGGACTAGCACCAGTGAGGTGCATCCGATCGCCATCAGCAGGGAAAGCGCGCTGAGGAAGGGAAAGCGCAGGGTGTGGCGAAGGAGGCGGAGCATGAGAGGGATTCAGCTTATGCAGGAAAGAGCGGATTTGGCAGCGTCAGGAGTCTACAGATTTGAGGCATGAACGAGGGAAATGAATACCGGCCCATCGAAGGAACGTTTTCTGCCGCTGAGGCGCAATTGTTACTTGGGACGATTGTGAAGAGCAAAATTGATTTCCACACGCTGCAGCGGCATAGCGATGGGGAAAGGTCGAGGGAGGATTCGAGTGCTGTGAATCGACTCAAGCAGCTGCGGTCGCTTGACTCGCAACTCAAGAGTCTTTTCAAAGACGAGGCGGCTTCGGGTCAGAATTTCAATATTTCGGCAACGTTGGAGATCACGCCAATAGATTGAGCGGAAGAGCTTGGGTAATTGGTTTCCGAAGGCATTGATAGATCTGCAATCTGACCGCTCATGTTGGACGACCCGAAGATGCTGATTATCGCCCTGATTGCGGCGATATGTATCGGCTTGGCGAAGGCGGGCTTCAGCGGAATCTCGATGGTTTCCGTGGTGCTGCTGGCGGATATCTACGGGGCGAGGGCCTCCGTCGGCTTGGCGCTTCCCTTGCTGATAGCTGCCGATCTGATGGCCTATCCGGCTTTCCTCAAACACGGATCGTGGAATCCGGTTTGGAAACTCCTGCCCGCTACCTTGGTGGGGCTGTTGCTAGGATGGTGGTTGCTTGGGGAGATTGATGATACGAACGCCCGACGGGTGATCGGCGGTTGCGTGATGTTTATGGTGCTGCTGCAAGCTGTGAAGAAATGGCAGCCGAAGTTTTTTTTATTGATGGCGGACTCGCGTGGCTTCGGAAACGGAGCGGGTGTGCTCGGTGGTTTCTCCACCATGCTGGCGAACGCTGCGGGGCCGGTGATCCAGCTTTATCTGCTGACCCGCCGCATCCCCAAGATGGAAATAATAGGCATCGGCGCACGGTTTTTCCTGTTGGTGAACCTGATCAAGGTGCCGCTCAACGCCCAACTAGCTCTCATCACCCAAGATAGCCTTTGGGAAAACGCAAAACTTCTACCCGGGGTCCTTATAGGAATTCTGTTCGGACGCTGGCTGATCGGCCGTGTGCCGCAGGCGGTGTTCGAATGGATGGTCGTGGTCTTCTCTTTCGCCGCCGCAGTGAAGCTGATCTGGGGTTAATGGCAGCGGATAAAATAATGGGAAGTGGGATCGTTTAACGAAAGGTTCAGATGCTCGTGGAGGTATGTAACTTTGTCACATAACAGCGCTGGCGGTTTGCACAGTTGGCCTGTCAATTGCTTGTAACCCAGCTGTTGAAATTCTGCGGAAGCAGGGAACCCGACCTAAACCCACCCCACAAACCCATGCCCGATGTATGCCTTTATTTTCAGGTGCACCAGCCGCACCGGCTGCTCACAAATCCCCGGAACCTCGAGCCGCCTTATGAAGATGACGCGCTGAACCTCGAGATCCTCAACCGGGTGGCCGACAAGTGCTACCTGCCCGCCAACGAAATGTTCAAAAAGCGGATCGAGGAGAGTCACGGCCTGTTCCGGATGGCGCTTTCGCTGAGTGGCACGGTAATCGAGCAGTTTCGCAAATTCCGCCCGGATGTGCTGGAGTCTTTCCAGCAGTTGGTCGCGACCGGTGGGGTTGAGCTGCTTGCGGAAACCTATTATCACTCGCTTGCGTTTGTTTATTCCGACAAGGAATTCCAGCGCCAGGTGGACATGCACCTCGACCTGATGGAGGAATGCTTTTCCGTGAGGCCAAAAGTTTTCCGCAATTCCGAGTTGATTTACAACAACGCCATCGCAGCGAAGGCGGAGACCCTGGGATTTGATGGTGTGATCGCGGAGGGAACACCTGCCTTCACCGGCAGCCACTCGCCCAATTACGTCTACCGCGCCCCGCACGCCGCGCGGATCAAGACGCTGTTGCGCAATCACACGCTTTCCAACGACCTCGCCTTCCGTTTCTCTGATTCCTCATGGGGCGGTTACCCGCTGACTTGGGAGAAATTCACCGGCTGGATCGGCCAATCGACCGGCGATATCATCAACCTTTTCATGGACTACGAATCCATCGGCGAGCACCAGAAGGAGGAGCAGGGCATCTACGAATTCTGGCGAAAAGTTCCCGAAATCCTGATCGAATCCGGCTCCCAGTGGGTGACGCCGGCGGAAGCGGTTTCGATCTATCCGGCCAAAGAAGAATACGATTGCGCCAAAGTCACCTCATGGGCCGATGCGGAGCGCGACCTCTCCGCATGGACGGGAAACGCGATGCAGAAAGAGGCGCTGGCCGCGATCCGTGCGCTCGGGGACAAGGTGATCTCGACCGGTGAACAGGCTCTTATCGGCACCTGGGGCAACCTCCAGTCATCCGACCACCTTTACTGGATGTCCACCAAAGGCGGGCCGGATGGCGATGTGAAAAATTATTTTTCGCCATACGAAAGCGCCGAGGAAGCGCGACGTATTTTCATGCGCGCTATCAGCGATCTCGAATCACGTGCCCGTTTATTGGCTATGGCTAGAGATCCGCTGGGCGTATCTGCGCCTTCGGCTTCCTAACGATGACATTTTAACGATAATTTTTCTAAACCATCACAATAGCTTTCCAGCCCAGTAGCTTTCTTGACTAACAACTTTCCAGACAAATAAACACGAATTTTGTTGTGCTGTGGATTTAGGGAGATAGGATGCACTTATGAGCAAGAATTCCAGAAGGCGGTGGATACCGGAATGGGGGGACTCGGAGACGAAGCCTGCAATTTTTCACTGCATTAGCAGGGTGGTTGATCGAAAATTTCGGTTCCTTGATGATGAGCGTGAGGCTTTTCGGATGTTCATGCGGATGATGGAGAATTTCTCGGGTTGTCGGGTTCTTTCCTACTGTGTGATGTCGAATCATTTCCACATTCTGCTGGAAGTCCCGGCCATGCCGGAAGGGGGAATTTCCGATGCGGAGCTATTGCGGCGGTTGAGGGTTTTCTATGGGGAGGATTTTGTGAAATCCGTTGCGGATGAACTGCTTGCGGCGCGGACGGAGGGGGGTGTGGAAGGTGGGAATCCGACGCGAGCGGCGGAGATCCACGCCCGTTTCACATATAGGATGCATAGCTTGAGCGAGTTTATGAAGACACTGCTGCAGCGCTTTACGCGTTGGTTCAACCGAACTCACGAGCGGACAGGAACGCTTTGGGAAGAACGTTTTAAGAGCGTGATCGTTGAGAGCGGGACGACGGCGCGGACGATAGCTGCGTATATTGATTTGAATCCGGTGCGGGCGGGGATGGTGGTGGATCCGGCGGATTATCGCTGGAGTAGTTATGGGGAGGCGGTTGGCGGCGGGCCGAGGGGCAATGGGAAGAAGGCGCGGGAAGGGTTGGTGCGTGCGATCACATCCGATACCGATACGGGTTTTGATGCGGGGGAATGGAAGCTTGCTTCGCGGAGATACCGCACGTTGCTCGGGATGGCATTGGAGCGGAAGACTCTCAATGCGAAGGTGGCGACATCAGGGAAAATGAAAATTTTCATGAACGATGCGGAAGCGATGGAATCGGGCGATAACCAGACGGTATTGCCAGAGTTAAAAATGGCGAAAATGCTGCGTTGCCGGGTGAGATATTTTACGGATGGGGCGGTGATTGGAAGCAAGGAATTCGTCAACGAGGCCTTTGCGGGAGCTAGGGAAAGATTTTCCGGGAACCGGAAGGACGGGGCGCGGCGATTGCGGGGTGATGCGAAGGCAGCAGCTGGGACACTGTGGAGCTTGCGCGACCTGCAGGTCAGGATCGGGTGACCGATCCCCGCGTGGAAAAAGCCGCCTGGCATACTTTTGAGCGGAAGATCATCATCAGTTGTCCGACAATTCATGACGCGCGAAAAGATCCACGCACTCGAAGAGCCCGACAATCGCACATGGGGTCTTCATGGATGGCGTGGCGGATCTGGAAAACTATATTGTCGAGGGCTAGGGATCCGGACGGTTCTCCTGTGAAAAAACCATCGCCATGGGCAACCATAAATATTTAAAACCTCTGATGACTTTTATGAAACAATGTGGAAATTTTTTGATACTCTTGCTCTCACCTTCAGCCTCTTTGCCATCGGTATGGCTTCAGGCGATACGACGGAACTCTTGGTTAAGTCAGGTGAGAAAATCGCCTTCCTGGGTGACTCGATCACTGCGAACGGGACTCGGGCGGACGGCTATGTGACCTTGGTGATGGATGCGCTCAACAAGGAGGGTCTCAATCTCACACACGTTCCGGCGGGCAAGTCGGGCAACAAATCCAACGATATGCGTGCAAGACTTGAGCAGAGCGTTATCAGCAAAGATCCAGACTGGATGCTTCTACGCTGCGGTCTTAATGATGTCTCGTAATTCACCCTCACCTTGGGTGCGCGGATCTTCGAGGGCGTTCCGCTGGATAAATACAAAAAGAATATCCGTGAAATTATCGAGACGGCGGACGCCGCCGGTATCAAGGTCATGATATTGACTTCCACCATGATAGGCGAGGATCCGGAAAAGGAGACCAACCAAAAACTGATTCCCTACAACGAATTCCTGCGGGAAATCGCCAACGATAAAAACCTCTCTCTCGCAGACCTTGGCAAGGACATGCACCAAGCAGTGGCGCTAATACCCGATGTCGAGGGTAAGGCCGCCATGTTTGGCGACCCAAAGTATGAACGTAATATCAAAAACAAGTTGACCACGGACGGTTGCCACATGAACAAGCTCGGAAACATTATGATGGCCAGGGGCATCCTGAAAGCCTTCGGCATGAGCGAGAAAAAAATCGCACAAGCCGAAGAATCATGGCTTGGGAAATAACCCGCTTTCGAGAGGAGATAACTGTTAGAGATCCGGGCGGTTTTTGCGGGTTCGTTCCAGTGCCTGCTCCTCGCGCCACTCGGCGATCTTCGCGTGGTTTCCAGAGAGCAGGATTTCCGGAACTTTCCTCCCCATGAAATCCACGGGCCGCGTGTAGCACGGCGCTTCTAACAGATTTGGATCGGAGAAGGATTCCTCGACGGCGGACTGCGAATCGCCGAGTGCCCCAGGCAGCAACCGGATCACCGCATCGCAAAGCACCGCGGCGGCGATCGCACCGTTGGTGAGCACATAGTCGCCGATGGAGATTTCCTCGTCGATGAGTGTCTCAATGATGCGGTGGTCGATGCCTTCATAGTGGCCGCAGACGATGAGCAGATGAGTTTCCGATGAAAGCTCTTGGACACGCGCTTGTTTGAGTGGAGAACCTTGTGGAGTCATCAGGATCACGCGGGTGTTTTCCTTTTTCAGCTCCGTGATCGCCGCATGTAAAGGCCCAGACTGAAGAACCATTCCCGGCCCGCCGCCGCAGGGCGAATCATCAACGCGGCGATGCTTGTCCTGCGACCAATCGCGCAAGTTGTGGCCGTGGATTTCCACCAGTCCCGCATCGCGGGCGCGCTGAATGATCGAATCGCTAAGCGGCGAAAGCGCGATCTCGGGGAAGAGGGTGAGGATATCGATTTTCATCGGGAAAAATCTGCCAGGAATTCGGATTCGGGATCGACTGCGGTGATGGTGAGGCTTTCGCGGGCGCGGGTGCAGGCAACATACAAGAGGTGGCGCTCGGTGGTATAGACTTCTTCGAGGTCGACTTCGTCGGTGATGGCTTCGACGCGTTCCTGGAGCGGAACGATCTCGTCATCGCAGGCCATTACGATGACGGCGCGAAACTCTAGCCCTTTGGCGAGGTGCATGGTGGAGAGTGAAACACGATCCGGCTGCGGGGCGCGGGTGCGTTCCAGTTCCACCCAGTTGACCCCCGCCATTTTCAGGGCGGCACGGGCGCGGGGAAGCTGGGCTTTGCTGCGGACGAATATCCCGATCTCACCTTCGAGGAAACCCGCTTCGATTTTCGCGAGGATCAGATCGGAAACGAAATCGATCTCCGCGTCCTTGGAGTCGAGGATTTCCACCTGCGGATCCGGGCCGTTGAAGAGCGAGACGGTTCCCTTGCGTGATTCGGTTTCGCCTTCCAGATCGCGGATTTCCTCAGGCAGGAGCTTGTCCGCCTGTTTGCGGATTGCCTGGGAGGTGCGGTAGTTAACACGCAGGGTGTGGGAGCGGCCGCGGATATCAAGGCCGAGATCTTTCCAGGAAAACGGATGCTGAAAAATCCGCTGGCCGATGTCTCCGGCTAGGAACAGTCCGTCGGGCTTCCCGGCGGTGATGGCTGCTAGGAAACGCACCTGCGGAACGCCGAGATCCTGCGCTTCATCGACGATGGCGAAGTCGTAGATTTTCACCGGGGCGGCAGTGATTGCGGCATACATCCCGGCGGGTGTCGTGAGGTTTCTCTCCTCCAAAGCAAGCTTCACCCCGGCCATGATTTCCCATAACGGCTCGCGCTGCTTTGCCCCGAGGCGGGTCTTGCGACCGGTGCGGGGCACGTTCTGGTATTCCTCCAGAGAGCCGATCTGCCATGCATCGACCACGTGTTTCCACTCGCTGATGAGGAATTTTTCGGAAAACGGATGATCCTCAACAAGCTTCGCGGCGCTGCTCACCAAGGAACGCAATTTCTCCTCATCGACGAAATCCAGTTCAGGGTGTTTTCTCTCAAAAAGCTCCTCTGCGATCTCGTCCAGGGCTTTCACATCGATGCGTTGCAAAAGGGGCGAGTCTTTCCCTAACAGCCTGCCAAGCTTCAGCTCCAGAAGTGCGGCGAGCGCAGGGGAAAAAGTGGTGAGTAAGATGCGGGAGCCGGTATTTTCACGCAGCAGTTTTGCGGCGCGGTGCAGGGCGACGATGGTTTTCCCCGTTCCTGCCGAGCCGGTGATGCGTGCCGGGCCGTTGTAGGAGCGTTCCGCAAAAATTCTCTGGGAGGGGTGGAGAAACACCGTCCATTTTTCCCACGGATATTCGAGGGCAAGTTCCAGCTCCTTCTCGTCCTTGATCAGTCGGAAACGGCGCTGGGCATCGGGATGGGTGATGCTGTCGGTGGTTTCCGAGGGCTTGGCGATCTGTGGTTCGTTGCCGGTGGCGAGTTCCAGCAATGCCTCCGCTGCCTCCTGCGGCAGGTGCGTGGCGAGGTCGAGCAGTGAGGATTCCGTCGCCTTGAGTATGTCCGCCATCCATTCGGGTGGGACTCCGTAGGATAGTAGGGTCTCCTCGCTGATATCCGCGAAAAGCAAAGGCTCCGCAGGCATCGCGATCTCCGCCTGCACATACACCGGGATTTCCTGAACCAGCTCGCGGATCTCGACGATCTGTAGCGCACCTGTCTTCGGGTGGGTGGTCAGTTTGCGTCTCTCCGCCCACGAGTATGCGGCATCGTGATGGCCGACATAGCAGACAAGTAGGCTCTGGCCGGCGCGGTGGATGATCAGGCGGATGTCGCGGCTGACCCTGGCCGACCAGAAATCGGGATCCTTCGCGTTTTCCAGCCGGTGCATTTGCAGGCCGGGATGGGAGGGATCCATCTGCAAGTCGAACACCGAGGTCTTGACCGATTTCTGTTCCTGCGTGGTCAGGCGCGTGAGGCTGTCGGCGAAGGTGTCCGCTAGGAGGAAATTCATGGGTTGCTAATGGAAATATGGAGAAGGGGTTTGAAACCCCTTTGCTGTGGGTGAGGAAAGAACCGGGCTAATGAAAGGGGTTCCAAACCCCTTCTCCATATTCAGTCTGCCGGTTTCGCCTTCGCTTCCGGGAGCAATGGCTTTTCCCGTTCGGACTCTGGGAGGAATGAGCGGGCATCGACGAGAGGAAGTTCCACCGGCCCGTTGATCGAGCGGATGGTATGGTTGAGGACGGCTTCGCGGACGGCTCCGAGTAAGACCGAACCGCCGTTCATGCGGGCGAGGCTTTCTTTTTTTTCTTCCGGGAAGGTTGGGCGGATTGCGAAGAGACCATCGACGATGATTTCGCCTTCGTAGCGCCCATTGGGTTCGTCTTCTTTGGTGCCGAATCGGTAGTCTAGCGTAACGTCCCAGAGATCTGTCTCGTCTTCTCCCTCACGGCGCGTGGCTTCCACTGCATAGTGAGAAACAAAGGGGCTGTCTTCGGAGAAGCCCTGGTGAGCTTCCAGTTTGAAAACACGGAAACCGTGGCGGATGACTTGGATGGAACTTAACATCAGGATGCGCGGAGAAGTTGTTTTTCCGGCTCTTCGACAAGACCGTGGTAAAATTGGTTATCGATCATCTCATCTTCCAACGAGTGTGCTGCCACAGGTTCGTTAAAAAATGAGAAACCGCTCCAACGTGATGGAACGGAAGACCACACGACGGTTGCCGCCTCGCGCAGCGAACGATCATGTTCTCCTTTTCCCAGTGCCCTTTCCGTGGCGTCGTTGTGCGCTTCGGTGAGAATGTGCACACCGCTTTCCAATCTTTTGATTGTCGCAATACCGACTTTAGCGGCAGTCGCGAGTTCCTGCTGCTTCCAGCCGAGGTTCTTGCGGCGGTGCTCGCAGTCCGCACCGGTGAGCGCACCTCGTTTTGTTAGGAAAAGTGTGACTGCTTTCTTAAATCCGCTATCCGCCTGGGTGGGAGACATCCACTCTGCCTCACAGGCGGTGCAGAAGAATTTTTCCGTTTCATATTCGATTTTTTCGCCTTGGATTTCTTTTAGGCTCGGGCGCAGGTAAATCCCAAACGTATCCGCCCGGTCGCAGCCGAGACAGGTTTCCGTGGGCTTGTGCTGGCCGAGGCGGCGCTTTGGAGCTGTGGTTTCAATCTTGTTCATGTTCGTGGCAGCTTAGGTGCATGTAGGTGAAAACGGTTTTCGAACCGCGTTCTCGGTTTCTAAACTTCAGATACATCTTCTTCCCCATCTTCTGGCAATCCCAAAAGAAGGCATAGAGCCTGACATCGGTAAACCCGGATTTGGTGCTAAATTCAACCATCCCTCTCTTGCCGATTCCGCAGAAATTCCCGAAAGCGTCCGGAAGGATCTCACCGAGAAACTCCAAGACGTGTTCGAGGATCTCCACGCGGGTGCTGACCCCGAGGGCTTTGAAGCTGCGGTCGTCTTGGGAGTCATCGATGATTTCATAAAATCCGTTTTCCAGCGCTTTGATGGCTTTCCGCACTTTCCCGGCGACTTCTTTGAAGCGGG